>Ga0126384_10000233_pt1 | contig 28948 bp, 35 predicted proteins | sample PanSoiMetPlot_36_FD_92543 | JGI IMG/M metagenome (GOLD analysis project Ga0126384, IMG submission 92543) | Tropical forest soil microbial communities from Panama - MetaG Plot_36 | ecosystem: Environmental > Terrestrial > Soil > Tropical forest > Bulk soil | place: Panama | collected 2016-02-17 | reverse complement strand
GCGATCCAGAAGCCCTTTTCCCAGCTCACGGTGATCGTGAAGGAACGGGCTGAAGAGGCTGCGGCGAAGGAGACCGAGTAATGGGTCACAAGGTCAATCCGGTCGGACTGCGGGTCGGCATCAACCGCACCTGGGACAGCCGCTGGTTCGCCAGTCGCGGCGAGTACGGCAAGCTGCTGCACGAGGACATGCACATTCGCGATCACATCCTCAAGCAGCGGCGCCAGGCCGGCATCGCGCGGGTGGTGATCGAGCGCCCGCACAAGAAATGCCGCGTCACCGTCCACACCGCCCGCCCCGGCGTCCTGATCGGCAAGAAGGGTGCCGACATCGAGAAGCTGCGCGGCGAGCTGGCAAAACTGACGCCGTCGGAAGTGCACCTCAATATCGTCGAAGTCAGAAAGCCTGAGATCGACGCCACCCTGGTGGCCGAGACCATTGCCCAACAGCTGGAGCGCCGCGTTGCCTTCCGCCGGGCCATGAAGCGCGCCGTGCAATCGGCGCTGCGCTTGGGTGCGCTCGGGATCCGCATCAACTGCTCCGGCCGGCTCGGCGGCGCCGAAATCGCCCGCGTCGAATGGTATCGCGAGGGCCGCGTGCCCCTGCACACGCTGCGCGCCGACATCGACTTCGGCTATGGCGTGGCGCAGACCGCCTACGGCGTCATTGGCGTCAAGGTGTGGATCTTCAAGGGCGAGATCATGGATCACGATCCGATGGCGGCCGAGAAGCGCGCCATCGAGGCGCAGGAGGCGGGCGGCGGCGGCCGGCGCCGGGGTGGTGGCGGCGATGCTGCCAGCTGGGCCGAACGGCAGGCCGAATAGCCTCGCCCAAAGGGAACAACGATTATGCTGCAACCGACCCGTACCAAGTTCCGCAAGGCGCACAAGGGCCGCATTCACGGCAACGCCAAGGGCGGAACCACGCTCAATTTCGGCTCCTACGGCCTCAAGGCGGTCGAGCCGGAGCGGCTGACGGCGCGCCAGATCGAGGCGGCGCGGCGCGCCATTACCCGCGCCATGAAGCGCGCCGGGCGGGTGTGGATCCGCATCTTCCCGGATGTGCCGGTGACCAAAAAGCCGGCCGAGGTGCGCATGGGCTCGGGCAAGGGCGCGCCGGAGCTGTGGGTGGCCCGGGTCAAGCCGGGCCGCATCATGTTCGAGCTCGATGGCGTCAACGAGGTGACCGCGCGCGAGGCGCTCGACCTCGGCGCCGCCAAGCTGCCGATCAAGACCCGCTTCGTCAAACGCCAGGCCTGACCAACAGCATGAGGAGGCACCCGGCCCCGGGTGCGGGATGGTAATGAAAGCCGAAGAGTTCAGGCACATGACGGTGGACCAGCTCGACGATCAGCTCGTCAAGCTGAAGAAGGAACAGTTCAATCTGCGTTTCCAGCGCGCTTCCGGGCAGCTGGAAAACACCTCGCGGGTGCGCGAGGTGCGCCGTGATATCGCCCGCATCAAGACGGTGCAGGTCGAGAAGAAGACCGGCGCAGCAAACAAGGCTTGAGGATTAGGGCATGCCGAAGCGCGTACTGCAGGGTGTGGTGGTCTCCGACAAGAACAGCAAGACCGTGGTGGTCGAGGTCGAGCGCCGCTACATGCACCCGTTGTTCAAGAAGACCGTGCGCCGGTCGAAGAAGTTTCACGCCCACGATGAGGAGGACACCTTCAAGGTGGGTGACATTGTCTTTATCGAGGAGAGCCGGCCGATCTCCAAGAACAAGCGCTGGATCGTGTTGAAGGACCGCAAGCTGTAAGGCCGCGGCACAGGATGAAATAGGGGACTGGACCAATGATCCAGATGGAAACCAACCTCGATGTCGCCGACAACTCCGGCGCGCGACGCTTGCAGTGCATCAAGGTGCTGGGCGGGTCGAAGCGCCGCTACGCCACCATTGGCGACACCATCGTGGTCACCGTCAAGGAAGCGATCCCGCGCGGGCGGGTGAAAAAGGGCCAGGTGATGAAGGCGGTGGTGGTGCGCACGGCCAAGGGGGTACGGCGGCCCGACGGCTCGCTGATCCGCTTTGATCGCAACGCCGCGGTGCTGATCAACCCGCAGGGCGAGCCGGTCGGCACGCGCATTTTCGGACCGGTGACGCGCGAGCTCAGGGCCAAGAACCACATGAAGATCGTCAGTTTGGCGCCGGAGGTGCTGTAGCGATGTCGGCCGCTAAGATCAAAAAGGGCGACCAGGTGATCGTGCTCGCCGGCCGCGACAAGGGCAAGAAGGGCGAGGTCTATCAAGTGATGCCGCGCCAAGGTCGCGCCCTGGTGCGCGGCGTCAATATGGTACGCCGGCATCAGCGCCAGACGCCGTCCCAGGAGGGCGGCATCATCGCCAAGGAGGCGCCGATCCATCTGTCGAACCTTGCGCTCGAGGACCCCAAGGACGGCAAGCCGACCAAGGTTGGCTTCAGGATCCTCAACGACGGCCGCAAGGTGCGCTTTGCCAAACGCTCCGGCGAAGAAATTGCGGAGAAGAGATAGCCATGGCCGAAGACGACAAGCCCGCCAAGCCGGCAAAGGCCGATCGGGCGAGCCCCGATGGCGGCAAGCAGCCGAAGGCCGCCAAAGCCGGCGGCAAGGGCGCGCAGGGCGCCAAGGCCGAGAAGGGTGCGCCCAAGGGCAAGGGCGATCAGGGCGCCAAGGCGCCCAAGCCCGAGAAGGTGGCGCGCGCGCCGCGGCCCAAGGACTACCGGCCGCGCCTCAAAGTCCACTACGAGAAAGTCGTACGCCAGGACATGAGCAAGCAGTTCGGCTACCTGAACCCGATGCAGATCCCGCGCGTCGAAAAGGTCGTGCTCAACATGGGCATTGGTGAGGCCGTCAACGACCGCAAGAAGGTCGACGCCGCGGCCAAGGATCTGGCGATGATTTCCGGGCAGCGACCCGTGGTCACGCGCGCGCGCAAGTCGATTGCCACCTATAAGCTGCGCGACGGCATGCCGATTGGAGCCAAGGTCACCCTGCGCGGCGATCGCATGTATGAGTTCCTCGATCGGCTGGTGACCATTGCGCTGCCGCGGGTCAAGGATTTCAGGGGGCTCAACCCCAAGAGCTTCGATGGTCGCGGCAACTTCGCGCTCGGGCTCCGGGAGCACATCGTGTTTCCAGAGATCAACTACGATGAGGTCGATGAGATCTGGGGCATGGACGTCATCGTCTGCACCTCGGCACAGTCCGACGATGAGGCCCGGGCGCTGCTGCGCGGCTTCAATTTCCCGTTTCGCGGTTAAGGAGCGACCTGGCACGGTCGCTGGAGGACGAGATGGCTAAGACGAGTTCGGTCAACAAGAACAACCATCGGCGTAAGCTGGTGGCGCAGTACGCCAGCAAGCGCAAGAAGCTGAAGGAGCTCGCCGCCGACCTGTCCAAGCAGCCCGAGGAGCGGTTCGCCGCCCGCCTGAAGCTGGCGCAGATGCCGCGCAATTCGTCGGCGACGCGGGTGCGCAATCGCTGCGAGCTCACCGGTCGCTCGCGCGGCTACTACCGCAAGCTCAAGGTGTGCCGCAACATGCTGCGCGAGCTGGCCAGCCAGGGCATGATCCCCGGGATGGTAAAGTCGAGCTGGTAGGAGACGAAGACCCATGAATGATCCGCTCGGCGATATGCTGACCCGCATCCGCAATGCCCAACAGCGCCGCCGTCCGAAGGTGTCGTCGCCGGCCTCCAAGCTGCGCGAGCGCGTGCTCGAGGTTCTGCAATCGGAAGGCTATATCCGCGGTTATGCCCGCATCGACCACAAGAATGGCCCGGCGGAGTTCGAGATCGAGCTCAAATACTCCAATGGCCAGCCGGCGATCCGTGAGATCAAGCGCATCTCCAAACCCGGTCGTCGCGTCTATACCGCCGTGCGCGAGCTGACGACGGTGGCCAATGGTCTGGGCGTCGCCATTCTATCGACGCCCAAGGGCGTCATGTCGGATACGCGCGCCCGCGAGGAGAACGTGGGTGGCGAGATCTTGTGCAACGTTTTCTAGGCGGTCGTTGACGCAACCGATAGGCAAGTTTGAGGACAGACGATGTCGCGCATAGGCAAGAAACCGGTTCCGGTCCCAAACGGGGTTAGCGCAACGGTGAGCGGGCAGACGGTGACCGTGAAGGGTCCCAAGGGCGAGCTTTCGTTCACCTGTCCCGACCTGATCGCGGTCGAGAAGTCGGCGGACGGCGTCGCCGTCAGCATGCGCGAGGACAGCAAGACGGCGCGCTCGCTATGGGGTATGTCGCGCACCCAGATCGTCAATCTGATCGAGGGCGTCACCAAGGGCTATAACCAGACCTTGGAGATCCACGGCGTCGGCTTCCGCGCCGCCATGAAGGGCAAGGATCATCTGCAGGTGCAGGTCGGCTTCAGCCACGACGTGGTGCACAAGATCCCGGCCGGGGTTGAAATTAAGGTCGGCGGCGCCAAGCAGGAAATCATCACCGTGTCGGGTATCGACAAGCAGAAGGTTGGGCAGATGGCGGCCGAAATCCGTGCCGCGCGCCCGCCCGAGCCCTACCAGGGCAAGGGTATTCGCTATCAGGGCGAGTTCATCCTTCGCAAGGAAGGCAAGAAGAAGTAGGCCGCCATGCTCCGCAAGCTCAACCAGTTCGACAAGCGCAAGGTGCGCGTGCGCCGCTCGCTGGCGCGCGGACAACGTCCGCGCCTGTCAGTGTTCCGCTCCTCCAAGCACATCTACGCCCAGCTCATCGATGATGCACGCTCCGCCACTTTGGTCGCCGCCTGCAGTCTCGAAAAGGGCCTCAAGACCACGCTCAAAACCGGCGCCGACAAGGCGGCGGCGACGGCGGTCGGCAAGCTCCTGGCGGAGCGGGCGCTTGAGGTCGGCATCAAGAGCGTGGTGTTCGATCGCGGTGGCTACAAATATCACGGGCGCGTCAAGGCACTGGCCGATGGTGCCCGCGACGGCGGCCTCAGCTTCTAGCAGGGAAAGGCAGGCAGGTGGCTCGTCCATACCGAGACAGAGACCGCAATCGCGAAGAGCGCGACAGCGAGTTCAAAGACAAGCTGGTGCACATCAATCGTGTGGCCAAGGTGGTGAAGGGCGGCAAGCGCTTCGGCTTTGCGGCGCTGGTGGTGGTCGGCGATCAGAAGGGTCGTGTCGGCTTCGGCCACGGCAAGGCACGCGAGGTGCCGGAGGCGATCCGCAAGGCGACGGAGGCGGCGCGGCGCGGCCTGTTGCGGGTGCCGCTGCGCGAGGGACGCACCCTGCATCACGATTCGGAAGGCCGCCACGGCGCCGGCAAGGTGGTGCTGCGCTCGGCGCCGCCCGGGACCGGCATCATCGCCGGCGGTCCGACGCGGGCCGTGTTCGAGATGCTGGGCGTGCAGGATGTGGTCGCCAAGTCGCTGGGCAGCACCAATCCCTACAACATGGTGCGGGCGACCTTCGATGCTTTGAAGGAGCAGGAGAACCCGCGCGCCGTGGCCGCCCGGCGGGGCAAGAAGGTGAGCGAGATCGTGGCGCGCCGGCGTGACGGGTCGGCCGGTGAAACCGACACCGCCGGTGAGGCGGCGTAACGGCGCCGGAGGTAACAAGGATGGCAGCAAACACCACGAGCGGCAAGAAACGGCTGACGGTTGAGCAGATCGCCAGCCCGCAGCGCCGCCCCAAGGTCCAGCAGCAAACCCTGATCGGGCTTGGTCTCAACAAGATCGGCCGCCGCCGCACGCTTGAGGATACGCCGGCCGTGCGCGGCATGATCGCCAGCATTCCCCACCTTGTCCGGGTCGTCGACGACAAGGCTTGAACACCTGAGGAGCCAGACGTTCGATGCGTCTCAATGACATCAAGGACAATCCCGGCGCGCGCAAGCTGCGCTTGCGCATCGGTCGGGGTATCGGCTCAGGCATGGGCAAAATGGGCGGCCGCGGCGGCAAGGGCCAGACCGCGCGCGCCGGCGTGCGGCTCGGCGGCTTCGAAGGCGGCCAGATGCCGCTGCACCGGCGCCTGCCCAAGCGCGGCTTCAACAAGCTCAACCAGAAGCGCTACAACGAGGTCAACGTCGGGCGCCTGCAGGCGGCGGTGGACAACGGCCGCCTGGACGCCGGCAAGCCGGTCGACGTTGCCGCATTGATTGCCGCCGGTCTGGTGCGGCGCCCCCACGACGGGGTGCGCGTGTTGGGTGAAGGCGAGCTCAAAGCCAAGCTCGCCTTGACCGTCAATCATGCCACGGCAAGCGCCAAAGCGGCGATCGAACGGGCCGGTGGCTCCATTACGCTGATCGTGCCCAAGGTGCTGGCCGCCGATGAGGCCAAACGCAAGAAATCGGCGGCCAAGAAGGCCAAGACCGCCAAACCGAGGGCGGCCGCCAGCGAGGACTAGGGGCCTGGCTTGGGGTGGGCCCGCGCTGGCAGCTGGAGGCCGGGCAGGCGGGGCCGGGGATCCTGCTTGCGCTGATCCGTCCCGGCCCCCATGTTTTTGAGTTGCGAGCCCATGCCGGGCCGGACCGCCGGCGGCAGGGCAGGGAGAGATCACATGGTATCCGCTGCCGAGCAACTTGCGTCCAATCTGAACTTCGGGGCGTTCGCAAAGGCTGAGGATCTCAAGAAGCGCATCTGGTTCACGCTGGCGGCGCTGGTGGTGTACCGGCTCGGCACCTACATCCCGATCCCCGGCATCAACCCGGCGGCGTTCGCCGAATCGTTCCGGGCGCAGTCCTCCGGCATTCTCGGCATGTTCAACATGTTTGCCGGCGGCGCGGTGGAGCGCATGGCGATCTTCGCGCTCAATATCATGCCCTACATTTCGGCCTCGATCATCATGCAGCTGATGACCAGCGTGGTGCCGAACCTCGAGCAGCTGAAAAAGGAGGGCGAGCAGGGGCGCAAGCAGATCAATCAATACACGCGCTACCTGACGGTGGCGCTGGCCGCCTTTCAGGCCTACGGCATCGCCTTTGGCCTGGAGGGCTCGCGCGGCTCGGCCGGCCCCGTGGTCATCGATCCGGGCTGGTTCTTCCGCATCTCGACCGTCGTCACCCTGGTCGGGGGCACCATGTTCCTGATGTGGCTTGGCGAGCAGATCACGGCCCGCGGCGTCGGCAACGGCACCTCGCTCATCATCATGTCGGGGATTGTCGCCGGCCTGCCGAACGCGCTGGCCGGCCTGCTCGAGCTGTCGCGCCAGGGCGCCATCTCCTGGCCGCTGTTGATCGCGCTGTTGGCGCTGATGCTCGGCGTGGTTGCCGCCATCGTCTTCATCGAGCGGGCGCAGCGCCGGTTGCTGATCCAGTATCCCAAGCGCCAGATGGGCAATCGCATGTTCCAAGGCGATGCCTCCCACCTGCCGCTCAAGCTCAACTCCTCGGGCGTGATTCCGCCGATCTTTGCCTCCTCCTTGCTGCTGTTGCCGATCACCGTGGCGCAGTTCAGCCAAGGCGCCGGGCCCGACTGGCTCAACGCCATCGTCGCCTCCTTGGGCCGCGGCCAACCGCTCTATCTTGCGATTTATGTCGGGCTGATCGTGTTCTTCGCCTTCTTCTACACGGCAATCGTGTTCAATCCCCAGGATACCGCCGACAACCTGCGCAAGTACGGCGGCTTCCTGCCGGGCATCCGGCCGGGGGCCAAGACGGCCGAGTACATCGACTATGTGCTGACCCGCATCACGGTGGTGGGGGCCATCTACCTGGCGGCGGTCTGCGTCCTGCCTGAACTGTTGATCTCCTACGCCGCGGTGCCGTTCTATTTCGGCGGCACCTCGCTGTTGATCGCGGTCAGCGTGACGATGGATACGGTGGCGCAGGTGCAAAGCCACCTGCTCGCGCATCAGTACGAAGGCCTGATCAAGAAGGCGAAGCTCAGAGGCGCAACCCGGCGATGATGAACCTGATTCTGCTTGGCCCGCCGGGGGCGGGTAAGGGCACTCAGGCCAAGACCATCGCCGCCAAGCACGACCTCATCCAGCTCTCCACCGGAGACATGCTGCGCGCCGCGGTCGAGGCCGGCAGCCCGGTGGGCCGCAGGGCCAAGGCCATCATGGACCGGGGCGACCTGGTGTCCGACGAGATCGTGGTCGAGATCGTCGCCGCGCGGCTCGATGAGCGCGATTGCCGGGCAGGCGTGATCTTCGACGGCTTTCCTCGCACCTTGCCGCAGGCCTCCGCACTCGATGCTGTGCTGAAACGCAAAAAGCGCAAGCTTGACGCGGTCATCGAGCTGAAAGTGAACGATGATCAGCTGGTCGAGCGGATTGCCGGGCGCTTCACCTGCAGCAGCTGTGGCGCCGCCTACCATGACCACTTCCGCCAACCCAGGACCGCCGGCGTGTGCGATGCGTGCGGGAGCACCGCCTTCCTGCGCCGGCCCGACGACAGCGCCGAGACGGTGCGCCGGCGGCTGATGGTCTATTACCGGGAGACCTCGCCGCTGATCGGTTACTACTACTGCCAGGGCCGGTTGCGCAGCGTCGATGGCATGGGCACCATCGCCGAGGTCGCAGCCGCCATCGAGCGCCAACTGCCGGCGGCATAAGATGTTGACGATACTGAAGGGCTCGGCTAGAAGGACGCCACCTTTCGGGACGACCGCAGCAGTCGGGTCCGGCGCAGCGGCGTCGGAGCCGATTGGTGTGCGTTTTTCTGAGCGTTGTTCAGATCGGGAGTGCCCGCGGCAGGTGGCGGCTGCCGCTGCGGCAATGTCAATGGTGCCATCCTTCAGGAGACACGCGTGGCTCGTATTGCTGGGGTGAACATTCCAACGCAGAAGCGCGTCGTCATCGCGCTGCAATATATTCACGGCATCGGCCCGAGGTTTGCGCAGGAGATCTGCAAGAAGGTCGGCATCCCCGATCAGCGCCGCGTCAATGACCTGACCGACGCCGAAGTGCTGCAGATCCGCGAGGCGATCGATCGCGACTACGTGGTGGAGGGCGACCTGCGCCGCGATGTGGCCATGAACATCAAGCGCCTGATGGATCTCGGTTGTTACCGCGGCCTGCGCCACCGCCGCAGCCTGCCCGTGCGCGGCCAGCGGACCCATACCAATGCACGCACCCGCAAGGGCAAGGCGCGGCCGATTGCCGGCAAGAAGAAGACGACGGCTTAAGGGCGCCGCCGCCGGCAGCCCCAAGACACGATCCCGATCCCTGGAGCCCCTCGACCCATGGCCAAAGAGACGCAATCGGCGACCCGCGCCAAACCCCGGCGCCGCGAGCGCAAGAACATCAGCTCTGGCATCGCGCACGTCAGCGCCACCTTCAACAATACCATGATCACCATCACCGACGCTCAGGGCAACACCATCGCCTGGTCGTCGGCCGGCACCATGGGCTTCAAGGGGTCGCGCAAGTCGACGCCCTATGCCGCGCAGATGGCGGCCGAGGATGCCGGCAAGAAGGCGATGGAGCATGGCATGAAGATCCTCGAGGTCGAGGTGATGGGCCCCGGCTCTGGCCGCGAATCGGCGCTACGCGCGCTGCAGGCGGTCGGCTTCCAGATCACCTCGATTCGCGATGTGACCTCGATCCCCCACAACGGCTGCCGCCCGCGCAAGCGCCGGCGCGTCTAGGAGAACCGCCGCGGTTGCGGCGACAGAGCATTAGAACTGGAACCATGAGCCTGGAAGCGAGCCTCGGCTCGCGGCTCGCCCATTCAAAAAACGTGTGAGGCCTCCCCGTGGCAAACGTGTTGCAAAAGAACTGGCAGGATCTGATCAAGCCGACCAAGCTCGAAGTGGCGTCCGGGCGGCAGCGCGACAAGGTGGCGACCATCGTCGCCGAACCGCTCGAGCGCGGGTTCGGCATGACGCTCGGCAATGCGCTGAGACGCGTGCTGTTGTCCTCGCTGCAGGGCGCGGCCATCACGACCGTGCACATCGACGGCGTGCTGCACGAATTCTCCTCGATCCCTGGCGTGCGCGAGGACGTCACCAACATCATCCTCAACATCAAGGAGATCGCCCTTCGCCAGCATTCGGAGGGCATCAAGCGCATGGTGCTGAAGAAGGAGGGGCCGGGGCAGGTCAAGGCCTCCGACATCGAGGCGAGCTCCGAGATCGAGATCCTGAACCCCGAGCACGTGATCTGCACCCTCGACCAGGGGGCCGCGATCCGCATGGAGTTCACGGCCAGCATGGGCAAGGGCTACGTGCCCGCCGAGCGCAACCGGCCCGACGATGCACCGATCGGCCTGATCCCGGTCGACAGTCTCTATAGCCCGGTCAAGAAGGTGTCCTATCGGGTCGAGAACACCCGCGAGGGCCAAATCCTCGACTACGACAAACTGACGATGACGGTCGAAACCGACGGTTCGGTCACGGCCGAGGACGCGGTGGCGCTGGCGGCGCGCATCCTGCAGGACCAGCTGGCGGTGTTCATCAACTTCGAGGAGCCCAAGAAGGCGATCGAAGATGCAGCCAAGCATCCCGAACTCGCCTTCAACGCGGCGCTGCTCAAAAAGGTGGACGAGCTCGAGCTCTCCGTGCGCTCGGCCAATTGCCTGAAGAACGACAACATCGTCTACATCGGCGACCTGATCCAGAAGACCGAAGCGGAAATGCTGCGCACGCCGAACTTCGGACGCAAGTCGCTGAACGAAATCAAGGAGGTGCTGGCCAGCATGGGGCTACATCTCGGCATGGAGGTGCCGAATTGGCCGCCCGACAATATCGAGGACCTGGCCAAGCGCTTCGAGGACCAGTATTGATGGGCCAGCGCGGCGTCACCTAAGCGCGCGCGGACCCAGGACTTCCTGAACGCGGGGCCACAGAACCTCGCTGGCAACAACGAAAGGGAACCGACATGCGACACCGCAAGCTGGGGCGGCGGTTCAGCCGTGATAGCGGCCACCGCCAGGCCATGTTCTCCAACATGGCCGCGGCCTTGATCCGTCACGAACAGATCGTCACCACCTTGGCCAAGGCCAAAGACCTGAAGCGGGTCATGGACAAGTACATCACCTTGGCCAAGCGCGGCGACCTCAACTCGCGCCGCCTGGCCGCGTCGCGCATGCGTGATGAGGCCATGGTCAAGAAGCTGTTCGATACCTTGGGGCCTCGCTACAAGGATCGGGCCGGCGGCTATACGCGGGTGCTCAAGGCTGGCTATCGCCACGGCGACTCGGCGGCGGTGGCCGTCATCGAACTGGTCGATCGCGACGAGCAGGTGAAGGGCCGCGAGGACAAGGCGCGGGCCGAGGCCATGAAGGACGAGCGGGCAAACGCCTGATCGGCGCCGGCGCGTCCCGATCCGGGGCCCCACATCCCCGAGCAGCCAGGCGCTCGCCGCCTCGCGGGCTGGCCCGCGACTGCCAGCTGCGCGGCCGCCGCGGTTATATCGCTTGTCAGCACAACTAGCCGACGCCGGCCGCCCGCACCTGCCCCCTCAAGAATCGCGCTATACCTCGACGTCGGCGGACGCCGGCCCCACCGGTTGAGCGATCTTCAAAGGCCGTTGGTCGTGCTCTATATTGCCGGCTCAACGCATACAAAAGCTCATGCATAAGGGCAGCGACATGCGCGGTTTGGCGGGCGCCCATCGGGCCGTCGTCTTGGGCGTCATCATGCTTGGGTTGCTCGCTGCACCTGCGGCGAACGCGCAGCGCCGTGAGCCGCCACCGTCGCGCGATGCGGCGCAGTATTCCTTTGCCCCGATCGTCAAGAAGGCCGCCCCGGCGGTGGTCAACGTCTACGTGCGGGCGCGGGTGCAGACCTTTGTCTCTCCCTTTGCCCAGGATCCGCTGTTCGGGCGGCTGTTGGGTGAGCGCTTCGGTCTGCCGCAGGAGCGGATCCAGAACTCGCTCGGTTCCGGCGTGATCGTGCACCCCGATGGCATCATCGTCACCAACACCCACGTGATCAAGGTCGGCGGCGCGGCCGAAATCAAGGTGGCGCTGGCGGACCGGCGCGAATTCGATGCCAAGGTCGTGCTGCAGGACGAGAAATCGGACCTGGCCGTGCTCAAGATCGAGGGCGGCGAGGGCCGTTTCCCCTACCTTGAGTTTGAGGATTCCGACCGCGCCGAGGTCGGCGACCTGGTGCTCGCGATCGGCAATCCGTTCGGCGTCGGCCAAACCGTTACCAGCGGCATCATCTCCGCGCTCGGGCGCACGGAGGTGACGGAAACGGAAGCTCAGGTGTTCATCCAGACCGATGCGGCCATCAATCCCGGCAACTCCGGCGGCGCCCTGGTGGACATGGCCGGCCGCGTGGTCGGCATCAACACGGCCATCTTCTCGCGCTCCGGCGGATCGCACGGCATCGGCTTTGCCATTCCCTCCAACCTCGTCAAGGTGATCGTCGACAGTGCCATTTCCGGCCGCCGGCTCGAGCGACCTTGGTTGGGCGCCAAGCTCGACGCGGTGACGCGCGAATTGGGCGAGGCCTTGGCGCTCGAGCGCGTCGCCGGCGCGCTGGTGGTCAAGGTCTACGACCACAGCGCGGCGGCCGAGGCCGGCCTCGAAGCCGGCGACGTGATCGTCGCGGTCGACGGCTATGAGGTTCCCGATCCGCGCGCCGTCAGCTACCGATTGACCACGCGCGGCGTCGGCAAAACCTCGAACCTCGATGTGGTGCGCAAGGGCCGCAAAATGCTGGTGGCACTCGCGGTGCGCGGCCCACCCAAGGCCGGCCGCGACGACGTGCGCAACCTGTCCGGCGCGCATCCCTTCGACGGTGCCCGGGTCGCCAACATCCTGCCCGGGACCGCGGCCGAACTCGGCGTCGAGGACGAGGAGGGCGTCGTCATCCTGTCGGTGCAGCCGGCCTCGCGCTCGGCGCGGCTAGGCTTCCGCACCGGCGACATCATCGTGCAGATCGGGCGCGAGAAGATCGATACCATTCGCGACCTCGAAACCCAGCTCAAGGAACGGCCGCGCGTGTGGCAAGTTGTGGTCAAGCGTGGCAATCAGTTGCTTCAACTCCAGCTCTCGGGCTGACCTGGTGTGGCCAATCTGTTTGAAGCTGCCGGCCTGGAGAAGGGCGCGCCGCGACCGCTCGCCGATCGCCTGCGGCCGCAGCGGCTGAGCGCGGTCATCGGCCAGGAACACCTATTGGGCGCCGACGGCAGCCTGCGGCGCATGCTGATGAGCGGCCGCCTGCAGAGCCTGATCCTGTGGGGCCCGCCGGGCTCCGGCAAGACCACCGTGGCGCGCCTGCTCGCGGCCGAGACCAATCTCGCCTTCGAGCAGCTGTCGGCCATTTTTTCCGGGGTGCAGGACCTGCGCAAGGCGTTCGATCGCGCCCGCAGCCGGCGGCAGGCGGGGCAGGGCACCTTGCTCTTCATCGACGAAATCCATCGCTTCAACCGCGCCCAGCAAGACAGCTTCCTGCCGATCATGGAGGATGGCACCATCACGCTCATTGGCGCGACCACCGAGAACCCCTCCTTCGAGCTCAATGCCGCCTTGCTGTCGCGCGCCGTGGTGCTCGTCTTTCATCGTCTCGATGACGCCGCGCTGGAGGAGCTGCTGCGCCGGGCCGAGAGCGAAGAGGGCCGACCACTGCCGCTCGATGTAGCCGCGCGCGAGACGGTGAAGGCGCTGGCCGATGGCGACGGCCGCACCGTGGTAAACATGGCCGAAGAGCTGTTCGGCGCCTTGCCGCCGGCATCGCCGCCGCTCGATCGCGACGGCCTCAGTCGCATGCTGCAGCGCCGCGCCCCGCTCTACGACAAGTCCCGCGACGGCCACTTCAATCTGATCAGCGCCCTGCACAAGGCGGTGCGCGGCTCAGACCCCGATGCGTCGCTCTACTGGCTGGCGCGCATGCTGGATGCAGGCGAGGACCGCCTCTACCTTGCCCGGCGACTGGTGCGCATGGCCATTGAGGATATCGGCCTTGCCGACCCGCAGGCGGTGGTGCAGGCGCTGGCCGCAAAAGATGTGTTTGAGTTTCTGGGCACGCCCGAAGGCGAGCTGGCATTGGCTCAGACCGTGCTCTACCTCGCCACCGCGCCCAAATCCAATGCCAGCTATGTCGCCTTCGGCGCGGCGATGCGGGCCGCCGCCGAGCACGGCAGCCTGGCGCCGCCCAAGCACATCCTGAACGCACCGACGCGGTTGATGCGGCAAGAGGGCTATGGCGCCGGCTATCAGTACGACCACGACCAACCGGACGCCTTCTCGGGTCAGAACTATTTTCCCGACGGCATGCCGCGCCAGCACTTCTATGCGCCGGCCGGCCGCGGCTTCGAGGCCGAGCTGCGGCAGCGCCTGGCCCAATGGCAGAAACGGCGCGCCGAGCGCTCCTAGGCCGGCGCTGCCGCTGGCGCCGTTGCATTGGCAGCCGCCGCCGCCATCGCCTATAGTCGCTGCGCCGACCGCGTGGGCTCACCGGTTAAGCGCGACGGCGCCAGCAGCGGTTGGCGGCGATCGGCATGATCGCCTGGGCTCGGGTCGCCGCTGTCGACGACCCTGCCTTTCGAGTTGGGCTTGTGGCTGATGCGGGGGCTGTTGACGTGAAGGCTCCCTTGGAGACCATCCTGGTCACCGGCGACGAGGCCGGCTTGCGCCTCGACCGCTGGTTCCGGCTCAAGTTTCCCGAGGTCGGCTACAGCTATCTGCAGAAACTGCTGCGCTCCGGGCAGGTCCGCGTCGACAGCCGCCGGGCGCAGGCCAATTGGCGCCTGGAGGCCGGCCAGCAGGTGCGGGTGCCGCAGGTGGTGCGCACGGCGCCTCGCCCGCGCGCCTCGCCAATTCCGCCGCTGGGGCTGTCGAAGGCCGATCGGCAATTCGTCGAGGCCATGATCCTGTTCGAGGATGAGCACGTGCTGGTGCTCGACAAGCCGTTTGGCATTGCCGTGCAGGGCGGCACCGGCACCAAGCGTCACCTCGACGGTCTGCTGGCCGGCATGGCCGATCGGTTCGGCGACCGCCCCCGGCTGGTGCATCGCCTCGACCGCGACACCACCGGGGTGCTGCTGGTCGCCAAGCATCGCCAGGCTGCGGCCAAGCTGGGCCGCATCTTCCAGACCCGCTCGGCGGCCAAGACCTACTGGGCGCTGGTCAAGGGCGTCCCGCGCCCCCCGCAGGGCAAGGTCGAGGCGGCGCTCGTCAAAGCCGCCGGCCCCGGCGGCGACCGTGTGCGCAAGGCCGAACCCGGCGAGCAGGATGCGGCCATGCACGCCACCACGCACTATGCGGTCATCGATCGCGTCGCCCACAAGGTTGCCTGGATGTCCTTGAAGCCCGTCACCGGCCGCCAGCATCAGTTGCGCGCGCACATGGCCCTGATCGGGCATCCGATCGTTGGCGACGGCAAATACAGGGGCGATGAGGTGCTCCCCGACAGCGGCATCGAAGCCAAGCTGCACCTGCATGCGCGACGCCTGGTCATCCCCCACCCCGTCGCCGGTGAGCCCAGGATCGACGTCACCGCGCCGTTGCCAGCGCACATGCGCCGCACCTGGGACCTGCTCGGCCTCGATGCCGAGCGCTTCGATGCCGAGCGCGAGGACTGAGGCCCGCGCCTTGCGCCAGCGCTGACGCTTGCGTTGCCCCGCCGGGCCTGCCAGCCTCAAGGTTCAGCGGTCGGCGGCCGTGAGATGTGGCACGCGCAAGGCCGCCGGTCCCAGCCGAGGAGGGCGCCATGGCACATCCGGTCCATTTCGATACCGGCATCGGTGAACAATTTCTGCGCTACGCCCGATTGGTGGCCGGGCGCGGCTACATCCACAACACCTTGGGCAACATGGCGATCCGGGCATCCTATCCCGACTATGCCCATGGCGTGGCCTACACCAAGCATGCCGAGATCTCGTTGGAAGAGATGGGCATGGAAAACATCGTCATCACCGACATTCCCTCGAGCCGCCTCCTCTACGGCTCGCGCATGACCAGCGTTGGCCACAACCTCAACCGCGAGATCTTGCGCCTGCGCCCCGACATCGGGGCCGTCATTCACGTGCACGACGATGCCACCATTGCCTTCTTCGGTTCGGGCGCCTTTCGCGAGGTCAAGGTGTTGTCGCTGGACATGCCATTCATTTTGGGCAAGCCGCCCTACTACGTCCCGGCCCATGTGGACGTGGAGGCCGACGTCGGACCGGTCAAGGATTTCATTGCCGACACCAATGTCGTGGTGCTGTTGGGCCATGGCGTCACCGCCCTGGGCCGCACCATCTCGGAGGCCTATCACCGGCTCAATTCGCTGACGGCCGAGGTTCGCCGCAACATCGAGGCAGAGCATCTGGCCGCCATCAAGGGCACGCAGCCGCTCTACCGCAGCGAGGCGGAGGTGACGCTGATGCACAAGCATGCCGAAGCCGTCATCTATCCCAATCGCGCCGACAGGGTGATGCGGGGCGACGCCGCTTGATACGCCCGCAGGGCGCACAACCGTTATCAATGCACGTTGGCGATCACACGGGGTATGCGCGCGGGGTGGGTCATGGCCGCGGCGGCGTGCGCCTCGCCATCACCGCGCTCAAGCCGGCTGAACGGCCGCGTTTGATATTGGCATTCGATCAGCGCGGCACATGGTCGGGCTCGGGCGCGCCTGGCGCTAGATCCAACCGCGCATGGCCAACTGAATTTTAAGTTCGCTCTCGGCCTCCGCCAGCCGCTGCGGATCGGTCGAGCGCAGCACCAGCTGGGTGCCGGGCTTGCCGTCGCGCTGAAAGGGGTAGGATCCCATCGGCACGTCCGGATAGCGCTTTTGCAGCGCGCCAAACAGATCGGCGATCTCGCCCTCGGGCCGATGCAAGTCCATGGCGGCCGACAACATCTTCTTGCCGGTCTTGAGGAATTTGGTGGCCGCATCCAGCATCACGTGCATGATGTTGGGAATGCCGGCCATGACGATGACATTGCCGAGCATGAAGCCCGGCGCGATCGAGACACTGTTCTCGACCAGCTCGGCGCCGAAGGGAATGCGCGCCATGCGCATGCGCGCCGGGGTCAACTCCACCCCGCGGCGCTCGAAGTAGGCGCGCATCGGCGCCAGCGCCCGCTCGTCGACATCGATACCGACACCGAACGCCTTGGCCACCGCGTCGGCGGTAATGTCGTCGTGCGTCGGGCCGATGCCGCCGGTGGTGAACACATACTGGTAGCGATGGCGCAGCGCATTCACCGCCGCGACGATCTCCGGCTCGTCGTCGGCAACGATCCGCACCTCTTTCAGCTGGATGCCGATCGCCGTCAGATGGTCGGCGATGTGGCCGATGTTCTTGTCCTTGGTGCGTCCGGACAAAATCTCATCGCCGATGACGATGAGTGCCGCGCTGACAAGGGCGCTGTCGGCCGATGGCTGGGTCATGAGCAAGGTCCCTCGGCGGGTTCACGATCGGGTCGCTGGTGCCACGGCGCAAGCGCTGGGGTGGCGGTGATGATGGCAGCATACACCGTCGAGCGATGCCGCCGCAGCCGCCGCCTATGGTTTGCCGGCAAGGCTGATGTGCGGTTTGGGGCAGCGCGCGCCCAACGGCGTGCGGCGCGCAAAATGGTGGCCGGGATGCGGGCGCCGGCCGCGCGCCGCTCGCTTGCGGTGACTAAAGTCGAGACAACCTTGGCTGCGCGGGGACCAGCACACGGCCAGCCTTTGGGCACGCCGGGGGCGCTCAGCGCCGGTGGCGTTTTTGCGAAAAATGCAAACTTACCGGCTGCTCGTCGCCGGCCGGTTTGTGGCGTCGGTGGCGTGCACCTTGCGGATTTCGATCCATCTCGGTGCGCAAACGTGCTATCGGCGCCGACCATGCGCTTTCCCCAGCCCGTCATCCGCGGCAGCCTGATCCAGCGCTACAAGCGCTTCCTCGCCGATGTTCGTCTCGACGATGGCCGCATCATCACCGCCAGCTGTCCGAACACGGGGTCGATGCTGGGGCTGACGGCACCGGGCTCCCCCGTCTGGCTCTCCGAAAGCGACAGCCCGACCCGTAAGTACCGCTTCACCTGGGAGATGGTCGAGGCCGATCTCGGGCACGGCCCGACCTTGGTCGGCATCAACACCCAGCACCCCAATCGGCTGGTCGCGGAAGCCGTGGCGGCGCGCCGCATCCGGCGCCTGGTCGGCTATCCTGACGTCAGGCGCGAGGTCCGGTACGGCGAAAACAGCCGCATCGATATCCTGCTGCAGTGCGCACGCAAGGGCCTGTGCTACGTGGAAGTGAAGAACGTGCATCTGTCGCGTCGGCACGGACTTGCCGAATTTCCCGATTCGATCACCGCCCGCGGTACCAAGCACCTGGTCGAGATGGCAAGAATGGTGCGCGCCGGTCACCGGGCCATCATGGTCTTCCTGATCCAGCGCGCCGATGCCAGGAAACTGGCGCTCGCCCGCGATGTCGATGCCAGCTATGGGGTGGCCTTCGATGCTGCCAGGGCCGCTGGCGTCGAAGCCATTGCCTTGCGTTGCCGGCTCAGCACCGAAGAAATCAGCATCGACCGGGCGGTGCCGATCACGGGTTAAGGGCATTGGCCGCGAGCCGAGACCGCTAGACGGTCTGGTCGCCCAGACGAACCGACAGCGGCCCCAAGATGCGGCCGGTCTTCGGGCCTGCGACCGGGGCAACATAAAGATCGAACAACAGCTCCAGCGAATCGAGGAACGTCGCCACCAGGTCGAGCAGGGTCCCGAGCCGGATGCGCCCGGCAACCTGATAGTCCTCGCTGACCGTGAGCTCGCCCAGCCCGTTGAGGCCCGCGGCGTCGCGTGCGATCAGCCCGCGGCTGCGCAGGAAGGCACTGGCGACGTCGCCGGTTTCGAAGTCGTGCGCGCTGGTGTCCCCGAGCTCGGCTGCCGCGTCCATCAGCGGCGCCGTGCCGGCCACGAACAGGGCGATCATGGGCCGCAGGCGGCTCTCGCCCCGCTTCATGTCCTGGGCGCGCCTGCGCGCCTGTAGCAGGCGGGCCGTCATCGCCAGTTCCAAGGTCCGCACGTTCCTCAGGAACTCGGTGATGTCGCGGTTCTGGCGCGCCAGCCGCGTCACCGTCAGCGGCTCGGTGGCCGCGGCCAGGCCGACCTTTTCGGTCAACAGATCCTCGCCCATGGCGAGGGCGGCATCGAGATGATCGCTCAAGAGTGTGATGCCGGCGCTGTGCCCGTCGGCGGTGAGAGGCATGCTGTAACTCCGCTGGCCCTTGCAGGACGCGAACACCTCTCCCTGCCCATGAAACAAAAACGCGCGCTCGATCCAAAACTGATTCGCGCGCGCATCCTAACTCGCTAACCGGCTTTTCAACCGGACAAAATCAAAGTTGGTCTATGCAACTCTGGGCAAGGGAGCCGCGGCGTGGGCCGGAGCCTCGCCGGCCGGGCCTTGGTTCGTCAGCCGCTCGAGCGCGCGCTGGGCTTCGGCCTCGCTGCTGTAGACCGCGACCACGTCGCGGAACGCGCTTTTCGCGTCGCTCTTGGTGATGATCAGTTGTCCAGACGGATAGCGCACCAGCTCGTAATTCGGAAGTTCCATGACCGCCCCCTTCAAGAGATCCAAAGAACCGCGAATTTTGACCCACACCTTAGTTGCCGCGCCCGTCGGCGGGTCAGTGGCGGTCACATATTTGTCCTGGAAGGGAGAGTCAATGATTCTGTCATCAGACCTTCACAAAATCATATTGCCGTTTGTGACAGCGCGTAAAATTTCGCTCGCGCCTGCGCCGACAGCGCGCCTTAACATCCGTTCATCCGCCGCCTTTGCGACCAAACGGCCTGCGGCAAGGCGGACGTGCGGGCAGGGCCACGGCGGCACTTGCCGCGGTGCTGGCCTCGCCAAATACCCCGGTATTGTCCGCGGTTTTCTGCCGACAGCCGTGTCAGGGTTTCTGCCGCCGACAGCGGCTTTAAGCGCGCGGGCGCGCGCGGTTCGCCGCACCCGCGTCGCGGCCTCGGCCGCGCAATTGGCGCTGGACGCGGGCTTCTCCTGATCGATGCCTGTGACGGCAAGTCGCAGCGGCCGCCGGGTTCCGGTGTCGTCACCGCAGGGCGGTGCCCGCGACGCTGAGCGCTCAGGCGCGCGGCTCGTAGCTCAGACCCAGGGTGACGAGCTTTTGCAAGAGCTCTTCGTATGTCATGCCGGCGTGCTCGGCCGAATCGGCAAAGTCCTCGTGCCGGGCAATCTGCGGATTGGGATTGGCCTCCAGCAGATAGAGGCGGCCGCTGTCGCTCAGGCGGTAATCGAGGCGCGCGTAGCCACTCAACTTCAGCAACCGATAGATGCGCTTGGACGTGCGCTCGATGTTTTTGATCATCTTGTCTTCGAGCTTGGCGGGACCCGTCTTGAGGCCGACCCGTTTTTGATATTGCGGGTCCCACTTCGCCTTGTCGGTTGCAATCACCGGCGCGTCGCGCTTGCTCATGGTCAGTTCCCAGGGCGGCAGCGAGGTCAAAAGCTCGTTGCCGAACACTCCGACATAAATCTCGCGCCCTTCGATGAACTCCTCCACCAGGGCCTTGGTGTTGGTTTTTTCATGGATGAAGCCGATCCGCTCGAACAGCCTGTCCGCATCCCGCACCAACGAGGCTTGCGAGATGCCCTCCGAGCCCTCTTCGGTCAGCGACTTTACGAATAGGGGAAATTGCAAGCGCGCGGGGACCGCGATCTTTTTGCGCGGCGCGAACTCGGCGAAGCGTGGCACCGCGATGCGGTGGTAGCTCAAGATCTTCTTGGTCAACGCCTTGTCGCGGGCCAAGGTCAGACCGCGTGGATTGCAGCCGGTGTATTTGAGCTTGCTCAGTTCCAGGTAGCTCACCACGTGCTGATCGAAGTAGGGCAGATTGTCGAACTGTTCGACCAGGTTGAAGGCGATGTGCGGCCGGTTGGCTTCGATCGCCTGCCGGACCACCGAAAGTTCGCCGCCCACGCCGACAAAGGCGACCTCGTGGCCGAGCTTCTCCAGCGCGCCGAGCACGTCGTATTCGGTCTTGCGGAGTTCCGCCTCGCGCCCGTTGAGCTCCTTGCGCGGCTTGTCGGGAAGCAGCCCCTCATCGGTCAGCAATAGAACGCGCAAGGACCTCGCCGCCACCGTCGTCATAGTGACACCTTGGGCAAGCCTTCGTGCAGAACGCCCGCGGTCTGTAGCGTCAGCATGACGAGCAGTTTCTCCATGGTGACATCCGGGGGGTCGATAACGCGCAGGCCGAGGCTCTGCGCGCGAGCGATCATCTGGCGCAGCAGTTGATCGATGACGTAGGCGGGAATGCCGCTGCCGTCGGCAATGCGGGCCCGCAACTGGCCGCGGACACGGCGCAGGTAGCGTGTTGCCAACGGCGCACCGGCATCCTTCGGATCGTCGGAGAAGATGCGCCGCATGTCCTGGTCGTAGTTTGCCGGCCAGGTCCAGGCAAAGTGGGCTCGCTTTCTGGCATAGTGCTCGCGCAGGGTGTGCTTCAGGCTCGCCAGCGGTTCGACCGCAATGCGGCGAGACACCAGTGGCATGCAATCGGCGATCTCGCGCATCAGCTCATCGACATATTCCAGTTTCGCCAGGGCCGGCCAATTCTTGTAGTTCGTCCGCCAGTCGACGTAGGGGTTGAGCCAGACCGCGAAGGTTTCGGCAAAGTCTTCGACCGGATGGCTCTGCGCGTACCATCCCGCCAGATTGACGACATGCGATCGGCTGTTGACCCTGGGGCTATAGCTGGTGGGGTAGGGTTTGCGCGGATTGCCAAACAGCTGGCGGTAGCGCGCTCGCGTACTGAAACCATAGGCCTCGTCCAGCGTGTGGCCCGCCTCGTGCCGCAGGATGCGACGGCATTCGGCCTCGCTGGCGCCCTCGCATTCGAGCATTTGCGCGCGCTCCAAACGCATCAGCCGCCGGTGGGCGAGATAGAAGGGGACCGCAAATCCCAAGATGCCGTCGGGAGTAAAGAACTCCTCCGATAACCATACGTGCGGGCGGGCAACGATATGCCGGGCAACAAGCTCGCGGTAGAGCCGCTGCACGCGGCGGGCCATCAGCGTACCTGCAAGCTGCAGCGGCAAGTCGCACAATCTGAGCTCGAGGAGGGCTTCGTCGGAGGCATCCTGGAGGTTAATCGGTGCGATCTGCCGCGTACGGCGGCTGCGGCCAGTCATGTCGCCTTGATCCAGTGGCAATATCGGAACCTGGTCTTTGTGCTGCATGTCGTGTCGCCGGTCGGACACAATAGATAACGCCGCGGCTCAGTTAGAGTTTCAGGGCCGCGCCTGGAACGTTGCCGCGGGCATCGGCGTTGCGCCCACATGTCTGAGCCATCCGCCACGCCCGAGCCTTACGCGGTGCACGCCCGCGCCGCGGGGTTGAGCTACATCTGCGATGTCGAGCCCGGCATCCGGCGGTCGATCAAGGGCCGGGGCTTCAGCTACTTAAGTGCCGGCGGACGGCGGATTTCGCATGCGCCGACTTTGCGCCGCATCCGCGCCTTGGCAGTACCGCCGGCGTGGACCGATGTCTGGATTTGTCCGGACGGCAACGGCCACATTCAGGCCACCGGCCGCGATGCGCGCGGCCGCAAGCAGTATCGCTACCACGATGATTGGCGGGAGGTGCGGGATCGCAACAAGTACGAGCACATGGTGCAATTTGCGCGGCTGCTACCGGCCATCCGCGAGCGCATCGCCAAGGACATGAACAAGCGCGGCGCGCCGCGGGAGAAGGTGCTGGCAACGGTGGTGAGTTTGCTGGACAAGACCCTGATACGGGTCGGCAACGATGAGTACGCCAAGGACAACGGCACCTACGGCCTCACCACACTGCGGTCCAGTCACCTCGACATCGATGGCTCGGAACTGCGCTTTCACTTCAACGGCAAGAGCGGCAAGACCTGGCGGCTGCGCGTGCGGGACCGGCGTGTCGCCCGCATCGTGCGGTCGATCCAGGATTTGCCCGGACAGCATCTCTTTCAGTACGTCGATGAGGCGCAGGTCTGCCGCTCGATCGATTCATCGGATGTGAACGCGTATCTGCGTCAGATTACGGGTTCGGATGTGTCCGCCAAGGACTTCCGCACCTGGGCCGGGACGGTGCTCGCGGCCCTGGCACTCAGCGCCATTGGGCCATTCCAGAGCGCGACCGAGGCCAAGCTCAATTTGCGCCGTGCCATCGAAGGGGTCGCAAACCGGCTGCGCAATACCACGACCATCTGCCGCAGGTGCTACATTCATCCCGAGATCATTGCCTGCTATCTGGACGGCACCCTTCCTGTCGTTCGAGCCGGCCAACATCGATCGCCGGTGCAGGGGCTGCCGCCCGAAGAAGGCGTCGTGCTCCGCCTGCTCGAGCGGCGCCTCAAGCCGCGGCGTCAGCCGATGCGTCGGGCGGCCTCCGACCAGCGCCTTGCCGGCTGACGCGGCCAGCCGACCGGGGCGCGCACGCAACCTTTATGGCTGGGTTGGCGACCGGCGGGCAGGCGGAGGATCGGCAGCCCGCCTGGGCGGGGCGCGCGCGTGCGGCCGCAGCTTCGAAAACCCTCATTATCATCAAGAGCCTAGAATTTCCGGGAGGCCGCGGCTTGCGCCGACGCGGCGGACGTGGTGCCGGATGAGGGGATTGAACCCCCGACCTTCGGTTTACAAAACCGCTGCTCTACCGCTGAGCTAATCCGGCCCGCCTCGGGGCGTATAGCACGGGTGAAGAGGGCTCGGCAAAAGGCAGAAAAACACAGGCAACGGGAGTGCGGACGGCCGGGCGTTGGACGGGCACCACCTTCAGAGGAAGGCGGTGCAACGCCGCGGCCCGCCCGCGCGCGCCCACGAGGCGGGCTGATCGACGGCGCAAGTCGGTATCTCGGCTGGCAGCAAATCAAAAGACGCTTCGACGCCGGCACGGCGATCGTCGCCCGAGGCCAGCGACTATGCGTTGCGGGTACGGGCGCAATTGTCGGGTGTGGCCGTGATGGCTTATCGTCGACCGCGACAGGATCGCCGCCACACACCTCGCGAGGAGCAGGTTCGATGCCCGATCAGCCTTTTCGTCTCGACGGCCGGTCGGCCATTGTGGTCGGCGCCGCGCTCGGCATTGGGCGTGCCATCGCATTGACCTTTGCCGATGCGGGAGCCAAGGTCGCCTGCCTCGACATTGATGAGACCGGCGCCAGCGACACGGCGGCGCGCATCACCGGCGCCGGCGGGACCGCGATGGCGCACCGCTGCGACGTGACGAGCCAGACCAGTATCGCCGATGCCGTCGCGGCTGCCATGGCCGCGCACGGGAGCCCGCGCGTCCTGGTCAACGGCGCGGCCATGCGCGAGCCCACCGGCACCATCGTCGAGCTCGAGCCTGCCGACTGGAACCGAGCCATCGCCATCAATCTCTCCGGCGCCTATCTGGTGAGCCGGGCGGTCATCCCTGACATGGCCAGGGCCGGCGGCGGTAGCATCATTCACATCGCCTCGCAGATGGGCCGAGTCGGCGCGCCGGGGCGCGGCGTCTACTGCGTCAGCAAGGGCGCGCTGATCCAACTCGCCAAGGTGATGGCCCTCGACCATGCCCGCGACAACATCCGCGTCAATACGCTGTCGCCGGGTGCCGTCGAAACCGAGCGCATCTCGTTCCGATACGGCAGCATGGCCGGCGCCCGCACCGAGGCAATCCCGAAGCATCCGATCGGGCGCCTCGGCCAGCCCGAGGAGATCGGCCGCGCCGCCCTCTATCTTGCGAGCGAGGCGTCAAGCTTCATGACCGGCGCGGACCTGCTGATCGATGGCGGCTATACGGCGGTTTGAGGCGCGGCGGGCGGCAGGTCGACGCGATACCCGACCGGGGGACGCCGGGCCAATCGAACGGCAAGCACGCAATGGGGCCAGCGCATCGTGGTGCTGTCGGGTGAGCCATGCGCCGGTTGCGGTGCATCACTGCCAAGGGCGCTTGACGGGCGGCGGCGCGATAGGTTCGCTAGTGTGCCATGCCGACCGAGCGCAACAACGATGCGATACCGGTCGGCCGCACTGCCACGGATCCATCGCGTTCGATGGGGGGACCTGAATTTGGTGTCAGAGCTGCTGGGAGTGCCAATCGATGCGCGGCTGGTCGTGGTGCTGATGGCGGTGACGATCGCCGGCTTGTTGCGGGGCTTCGTTGGGTTTGGCGCGGCATTGATCTCGGTGCCGGTGTTCAGCCTTGTGCTCGGCCCCCATGCGGCGATCGCGATCAATAACGTGATGGGGTTGCCTGCCGTATTCCAGCTGCTGCCGGAGGCCGTCCGCCGGGCCGAGCGGCCGGTGGTTGTGCCGATGTGCGTGGCGACGTTCCTGGCGACGCCGATTGGAACGTGGCTTCTGGTTGTGGCCGATCCGGCCTTGATGACGGTGGCGATTTCCGTGCTCGTGCTTGTGATGGTGGCCGTACTCGGCAGCGGATGGCGGCTCAGGGGACGCATTGGCCTAGGTAAGCTGATCGCGGCCGGGGTGGCCGGTGGTCTGGTCCAGGGCGTAGCCGGTGTTGGAGGGCCACCGGTGGTCGCCGTGGCGCTGTCTCGTCCGGGGGAAGCCTCCCAACAGCGTGCCAACGTGCTGGGCTTGATGACCGCGATCTCGCTGTCCTCGGTGTTGCCCTTGCTTTACTACGGGCTCTTTACCCGGCAAACCGTGCTGATTGGCTTGCTCCTTATTCCATTCTACTCGGCGGCGACCGCGCTCGGAGCCCGCTATTTTAAACTCGGTGGCCAGCGGCACTATCACCGCGCGGCGCTCGCGACCCTGGCCGCAATTGGCGTTGCCACGCTTTTCGCGGCGTTGCGCAATTACCTGGAGGGCTGATTGGGAGGCGGCCCAAGACGGCAACCGCGCCGGCGGGCAAAGTCCTAACAACCTGCGGTGGAAATCAGCGGTCTGACGGGCTCGGCGGCGCCCGTGCGCAATCGCGGGGGGATGCCGGAACGACCCGCCGCAAGGCACCGAAAGCCGTCCGGGGCAAGACGATTGGGGTGTCGGCCGCTCCAGTCGGTTGCGTGGGCGCCCCGAAGCCCTGGCAACCCTCACTGCCGAACCCCAGGGTGTCCGCCGGTGCTGCCCGGGGGGAGCCAACCGAGAGGGCATGGGCTTGTCCTCCTGGCGCTCGAAGGCCGCGCCACCTGGTCGGGGCTGCTGGTCAGTAAGTTTTCAGCGACAGCTGCGGCCCGGCGGTGAAGGTCAATGCGAAATGTCGGTACGAAACCGTGCACAGCCCGTAAAAACCGTGCGGATCCTGCTAGCGTTGGCCGGTGCGTCCACCAGAGATGGGGTTGAGACGCGATCGCTTTGAGGGGATAAGGGGAAGCGACCTACCGGGCGCAAGTGGGAGTGATGAAGCGGCTCGATAACACGCCTCTTCAGCGCTGCGACGTCAGCGGCCGGATGCCAACTCGGAACGGCGGTATCGGCATCTCACCAATGTTGCCGTTTTCGACGGGAATGCTGAGGTGGCGTTGATCCTTCACCCTGTCACACACGCCGTCAATGCTTGCTGCCTCGGCGCGCTAGATCACCAAGGGCGAGCCGGGCAACTGCGAGAAAAGGTTGTTTGATGCCGGCTGAATTTCGCAATTTGGTGTTGTCGGCCTTGTCGCAGAGCGATCTTGAACGGATCGTGCCTAAGTTAGAGTTTGTGCCGCTGAAGCTTCGACAGAAGCTCGAAATGCGCAATCAGTTCGTCAGGTATGCGTATTTTCCCGAGAGCGGCATCGTGTCGGTGGTCGCCAGCGCCGTGGGCGGAGGCCGGCAGGCCGAGGTCGGATTGATCGGCTATGAGGGCATGACCGGCTTGCCGGTGGTGCTGGCAACGGATTGCTCGCCGCATGATGTGTTCGTGCAGGCCGAAGGTGCAGCCCATCGCTTGCGCGCCGACGCGCTGCGCAAAATGATGCGCGAAAGCACCTCGGCGAGCGTGATCTTGCTTCGCTACGCACATGTGTTTGCCGTCCAGACCTCGTACAGTGCCTTGGCAAACGCGCAAGGCAAGATCGAGGAGCGTTTGGCGCGCTGGCTGCTGATGGCGCAGGATCGGTTGCAAACCACGGAAATCACGCTCACCCACGAATTTTTGGCGCTTATGCTGGGAGTACGGCGGGCCGGCGTTACCTCGGCGCTGAGCGATCTTGTCAACTTGGGATTGGTCAGCCTGGCGCGCGGCCGCATCACCATCCTCAATCTGCAGGGTCTCGGTGATATCACCGCTGGCCTCTACGGGGCGCCGGAGGCGGAGTTCCGACGGCTGTTCCCGCAAAGCCGAAATCCGGGTGTTGTCCCGGTTGAAGCGCAGATCATCGGCAAGCTTATGCGCGATGCCATGGAGCTGCACAGGGCCGATTTCGCCGACGTTCAGTTGCTCACCAACGACAATACGCTGGTGCTCAGCCAGCATAGCGGCGTTAACGAACCATTTATCTCGGCTTTCCGTGTGGTCACTGCCGACCACGCGAGCACCTGCGCCAGAGCGCTGCGGCTGCGCAGGTCGGTGATGGTCCGCGACGTCCGGGAAGACGCCGATTATGCGCCGCTTGTCAATGTTGCCGATGCGGCGGGGTTTAGAGCCGTGCAGTCGACACCGGTCATCGCCAGTAACGGGCAGCTCATCGGGGTGGTCTCCACGCTGTTTGTGCGGCCTCATAGTCCGTCCAGCAAGCAGATGGCAACGTTAGCGCGCACCGCCCGTGAAGCGGCCGACGCCATCATCGCTTCGAGGTCCTATGCAGCAGGTGCTGCACCGGTGTCGGCCCTCTCTGACACGGTACGCAAACGACCGAACATTTCCTGAAATGGGTTCGAACTTTTGGGGCTCGCCGGTCGTTCCTAACACAGAAGGATGGCCGCCATGCCGCGTTACTATTTTCACATCAAAGACCTAGCAACGACAACGCTCGATCAGGAGGGGATCGAGCTTGAAGGTCTACCCGCTGTGCTCGAGGAAGCGACGGAAGGCGCGCGCGAAATCATGAGCGAACGTGTGCGCCGAGGACAGGCGCCAAACGGCCGCTCGTTCGTGGTCGTCGACGAACAAGGTGCCACGGTTTTAACCTTACCGTTCAATCTCGCCATCGACGAGTGATGGGGAGGCTTCTGGCTTGCCTCTGGTAACACGCACCGTGCTCCTGCGGGCCGGGCGATCGCCTTTTGTGTAATGTTGAGGCACCCATGGCGGGCGCCAGCCGGCGACGGCTGCCCGCCTTGTTGATAACCGCAGCTTGAGACGCTGTGCGCAGCGCCCCGCCAGCGGCGGCTGGTGAGCCTTGCGGCAGGTGACCGAGCTGGTGGCTGCGGCCGCAAATCGGTCGCGATCGAGCCAACGGGGTCGCCAGCAGCCTCAAGCCCGTTATTGCCTTAACGGCGATGCGGACGTCGCGACCGAGGTTGTGATCGATCGCTTGTGCGGTAAGTGGGGATGCCAACCGATCACCGCCAGCATGACGAAGAAGCCAATCACATAGGCGACGCTGACGTGCCAGCCATGCCGCAGCCAGCGCCCGGCTGACTTTGCCTCGGGGAACATATTGGCGAGCGCTACCCCGGCGGAAGAGCCAAACCAGATCATCGAGCCGCCGAAGCCGACCGCAAAGGCAAGAAACCCCCAGTCGTAGCCGCCTTGCCTGAGAGCAAGTGCGGTGAGGGGAATGTTGTCGAATACAGCCGAGACGAGGCCAAGGCCAAATGCCGTTTGCCAGGACGCTGCCGGCAGCTTCTCAACCGGCATCATCGAGGCGGCGGTGACGAGCGAGAGAAGGAATAGGGTGCCTTTGAAGGTTGCCGGCAGCACACCCCAATCGGGTCGTCGCAGCGGGAGCGCCAGCAAGATTGCAGCCCATACCGCCATGCCGATGACCGGCCACCTCTCCAACAGCTCCGGAAAGCGCAGGTTGGCCACCACATTGGCGAGGATCGCCGCAATGAGGATCAGCGCCACGATGAAGACCCTGGTCCATTCGATCCGCAACCCTGCCGGAGCATCCGAGACGATCGGAGAGTAGCGATGCTGCTGGATGGCGGCGGGAATGCCGAATAATACCAGCGCCACCGCGGCCGCAACATAGGCTTCCAGCACGCTTAGTGGGCTTACACCGTCGATCCACATCATGGTTGTGGTCGTGTCCCCGACCACGCTGCCCGAACCACCGG
>Ga0126384_10000232_pt1 | contig 28980 bp, 23 predicted proteins | sample PanSoiMetPlot_36_FD_92543 | JGI IMG/M metagenome (GOLD analysis project Ga0126384, IMG submission 92543) | Tropical forest soil microbial communities from Panama - MetaG Plot_36 | ecosystem: Environmental > Terrestrial > Soil > Tropical forest > Bulk soil | place: Panama | collected 2016-02-17 | reverse complement strand
GGATCAATGCCCACGGCCTTGCCAGCAACCGAGTTCGTATCGGGATCGGCACCATCGGTGGTGGACTGCCGGATGATTCGTCGCCAATGCCGGTTCCGACTCCATCACCTGAGAGCGTGTTGCCGGCTCTGCCGGCTATTATTGGTTTCGAGTTACACGACGCTGCGAACAATGTCTCCTCGTTGCAAAACGGAACGCAGCTCATAATCGGACAAAGACCTGAGCCACTTCAGATTTACGCACTGGTGGGGAGCACCCCAGCAGCGAGCGTTCGGATAAGACTTGGATCCAGCTTCACAATTGACAATTCCGAACCTTTTCAAAGTGCGCAGTTCACGCTCGCGAGTCTCGGACTCGGTCCAACGCGCTTGGTGGCGACACCATACACACGTCCAAATGCGAAAGGCAGCCAGGGTACAAGTCAGTCCATCACGTTTCAGGTTGTTAACCCAACGCCTACACCGACGCCCACGCCCACACCTAGCCCATCGCCAAGCCCATCTCCAACCCCGTCACCATCACCAAGCCCGTCACCCTCTCCGAGCCCCTCGCCCAGCCCGATACCAAGTCCTTCACCAAGCCCATCGCCCAGTCCTTCACCAAGCCCATCTCCGAGCCCGACGCCAACGCCGAACGTAGGACCGTCGGCAGTCAACCTGAGCACGAGCGGTAGCCCCGTAAGTGAAGGATCAACGCTGACGCTAAATGGCAGTTTCAGTGATCCGGACACAGCTGACACTCATAGCATCGTAATCAATTGGGGTGACGGTTCCGCCACCACTACGCTAAACCTGACTGCCGGTGTCACGGTTTTTAGTTCAAGCCATCAGTACGTCGACGACAACCCCACAGGTACGCCGCAGGACATTGAGAGTATTAATGTCACCGTAACCGACAATCACGCGGCCAGCGCTAACGCCTTCACGACGGTTGCGGTCCAGAACGTTGCTCCTGGCTGGCAATCGGCCGCAGCTACGCCCAGTTCATTGAACGTGGGAGGTTCCGTTACTCTGAATGGCAGTTTCACCGATCCGGGCGCCCAGGATACTCATACGATTGTCATCAACTGGGGTGATGGAACTGTCAACACCACTCTCAACCTGGCAGCCGGTGTACTCAGCCTGGGACCAACGCACCAGTACAACGTTAGTGGCAACTTTACGATTACCTTGACTAACACAGACGACGACACTGGCGTGGCTACCACTACCGCCGCGGTCACCGTCTCAGCGCCCACGCCGACTCCGACGCCTAGCCCAACACCCGGTAGTGTAACGATGGGAGAAACGAACGTTCTCTCTACTGACGATAATGGCAACGGTAATCTTCTTGTCGCGCAATCTGCTACTCTTTCGACTACTGCTACGCTTCAATCGGTTTCTTTCTATGTCACCACTGCGGCGGGGAATCTCAGGCTCGGTGTGTATGACGCTTCTGGCCCATCAGGCGGTCCGGGCGCAAAGGTTTCTGAAACGAACTCATTTACTCCGACGACCGGATGGAATACTGCGAGCGTTACTGCACCTGTATCACTGCCTGCCGGAACGTATTGGCTTGCTTATTTGCCGAGCTCCAACTCTTTGGCATTCAAGAAGGACACAACCGCCGGGGTAAGCGGAAGATACTATAGCTACTCGTTCGGACCGCTGCCGGCGACCTTCTCCACTGCGCCGTCAAGCACAACATCCCACTGGTCCTTCTACGGCGCACTCAATACATCGGGAACTCCGACACCAACACCAACGCCGACTCTGAGTCCAACACCAACGCCGAGTCCCACGCCGACTCCTTCACCTACGCCGACGCCATCACCAACTCCGACTCCCAGTGGTCCAACGTTTTATGTTGCGACGAATGGCTCGCCGTCCGGCAACGGCAGCATCTCGAATCCTTGGGATCTGCAAACAGCACTTAACCAACCAGCTGCAGTTGTACCAGGTGCGACGATTTACCTCCGTGGTGGCACTTATGTTGGCCGGTTCAATTCAAGTCTGACCGGGAATTCAACGAGTGCGATCACTGTCCAGTCTTACCCAAGTGAATGGGCGGTCCTGGAGGGCGATTTTTCCACGAGCTTAAGCACAGCGATTTCAGCTACAGACACTACCATCGTGTTGAGCAACGCAAATCTTTTTAAGAACAACGATGAAGTGGCCATTGATAATGAAATAGTCCAGCTCAGGAATAAATCCGGCAATACGTTTACTGCCTGCTTCCGCGGCCGAAGTGGCGGACAGGCCGCAGCATCACATTCGAGCGGAGCGACGGTCAGACCCGCCGGCGACTACGTGCTTCTCATTCAGGCAGGAACATACGTCACATTCCGCGACTTCGAGGTTAAAGACTCATACACCACAAGGAATTTCACTGATACCAATCTGGATCCACAGAAGCGCCGCCCCGAAGGAGTCTATGTCGATGCCCCGTACATAAAACTAGTCAATCTCGTGATACATGACTGTCGGGAGGGTATTGGATTCTGGGACAACGCTTACGGCGGTGAGATCTACGGATGCATCATCTTCAACAACGGATTCGTCGATCCAGTCAGAGAGCACGGCCACGGAATCTACACGCAGAACTCGAATCCAGCCGGCAAAGTAATTAGAGATGTGATCACCTTCAACAACTACACAACTGGCATGAAGATGTTTGGTGTCAACGGAACAGCCTCGCACTACATGGTTGATGGAGTAATCTCATTCAACAACGGTAGTCCGGCGGTATTTCCTGGGAATGGCGCCGGATTATCCAGCCGGCACAGGCAAACAAATATTTTCGCGGGTACGCAGTCCGTACCATTGGACGACATCACCGTTCAGAACTCCATCAGTTACCACCAGGATAATGCGATGCCGGAACATTCGAACTTCGCTGTTTCATATACCACGACCGGCAACACTAACGGTGTCTGGCAAAACAACTACATTCTCGGAGGACTTTACGCCGTCGGCATCTATGGCTGGAACAGTCTTGTTTTTAAGAACAACGTCGTCTACGCGCAGAATAGCACCGGCACTCGTGATAACAATTATCTGGTCCAGCTTGAAAGGGCCGGAGGCGCTTTTGGCAACTATACTTTCCAGAACAATCGCTACTACGACAGCACAAGGATTGAAACAAGTTGCCCGCAGGGAAGCTCTCGACGAGTCGCGTATTACGAAGCTGGTTCGCAATCAAACTGTAATAGCAACATGGGCGGTCCATTAGACTGGAGTATGTCAGGAGGTTGGCCCGCTATCGGTGGAACTGGCTGGGATTCCAATTCAACCTATGCTTCCGGACCCCCGCCCACAAATACGACTGTCTTGAAGCGGAATCTGTACGACGCTAGGCAGTCGAGCATCGTCATTATGAATTGGAATCACTCGAGCAGCATCAATGTTGATTTAAGTTCGCTGCTTAGCAATGGAGACCAGTTTGCAATCTATCCGGTGGAGAACTACTTCGGCGCTCCGATCGTCAGCGGAGTTTATTCAGGTGGCTCAGTTGCTGTTCCGGGTAATGGGTCGGTCGTATCAACTCCGATCGGAAACCCGAACAACTTCACTCCTACTTCGGTGCGGCCAGAGTTTATTGTATTGGTGCTTTGGAAAGGGACGCGCCCCTTCTAATGGTTTTAGTGCGTCAGGCGAATGATTCACCAGCCCCAGCCGCGAGTGCTCGGTCTCTAAAGGCGGCAAGCGGTATGGCCGCTTCATTCGCAACACTCAGGCTAGCCTCCGGCAGCAATTCATTCAGCGAGCCGCGTAGTTCCTCGTCCCATCCCTTCTTAGCGAGGAGCGCCAATCGTTCCAGAGCATGATCTAATCTTAAATCCGGATCTCGAGCGATTTTTCCAATGAAGATCTTGGGATGTTTGGTCTTCAGTACTTCCTCTCCCGTAGTTTGCAATTCCTCAAAGAGCTTTTCACCAGCTCGAACTCCCGTAAACACTATATTAATGTCGTCGAAGGGTCGCAGACCTGAAAGCTCAATGGTCTCCTTCGCCAGATCCAGAATACGCACCGGCTCGCCCATATCGAGAATCAGGATCTCGCCGCCTTCACCTAATGCGCCAGCCTGTAGCACGAGTTGCGCTGCTTCCGGAATGGTCATGAAATAACGCACCATCTCTGGATGCGTAACAGTAACCGGTCCGCCTTTCTTAATCTGTTCTCGGAAAATAGGGATGACGGAACCAGCTGACCCAATAACGTTGCCGAAACGCACTGCCACAAAGCGGGTGATCGACCTTTGATTCAAATCCTGAATCACTAGCTCAGCCACGCGTTTTGAAGCGCCCATAACGGAGCTGGGACGGACTGCCTTGTCGGTGGAGATGAGAACGAAAGCTTCCGCTCCAAATTCCGAGGCCAACTCGCCGAGTTGCCGAGTAGCGAGCACATTGTTCTTCACTGCTTCAGATGGATTGGTCTCCATCATCGGAACATGCTTATGAGCAGCAGCATGGAGAATGACCTGCGGCTCGTAAGCCTGGAAGATCGCTCGCATGCGTGACAAATCACCGACGTCAGCTACCAGTGGCAAAATGTTCGCCTCGCTTTTGTTTCGCCGCATCTCATGATCGATTTCAAAGAGAGCAAACTCTGCTCGCTCTACAAGCAGCAGCCTGCGAGGTCGAAAGCGCGCTACCTGCCGAACCAATTCCGAGCCGATCGAGCCGCCAGCGCCGGTGACCATCACTACCTTGTCTTGAAGAAAGTCTCGCATGCTGTCTTCATCTAAATGGACCTGTTCCCGGCCGAGCAGATCCTCAATCTGCACATCGCGAATACGGCTCACCTTCACATCTCCCTGGAGGATTTCGTGAAGGCCCGGCACGGTCCGCACTTTGACGTGGCCGCTCTCGCAGATGTCGAGTATTCTGCGGAATTCCCGTCGAGAAGCTTGTGCGAACGAGATGACTACGTGGTCAATCCTCAACTCATCAACGAGGCGCGGTATGTCTTCGGCGCGGCCCAGAACTTTGACACCTTGAATAACCGATCCCTGCTTGGCCGGATCATCATCAACAAAGCCCTTCACGTCGAGATCCACATCACCACGGAGTCTGATCTCTCGAGCGGCGAGCACACCCGCGCGCCCAGCTCCGATCAGCAGAATCGGTTTCTTCAAACGTCTACGATGAGCGATACCGGCCCCGTTTTGTTGCCTGGCATGATACTCATAAGAAACGCGCCGCAGGACACGCAGGCCAAGCAGCCCCCCAAAGCCGAGTACCGTGTCCATCACTATTATCGAAAGCGGTATCCGTGCGACCTGAAGGGACTCCGGCAACCATGTACGTAAGATGACCATTGGCAGCGCCGCCCAAAGCGATGCCATAACAAACGCCTTCATCTCGGCCAGGCCAATATAGCGCCAGATGAATGCATAGATGCCACACAGCCACAGGACAGCCAACTGCAGCGACAAGACAAATGGGAGCTGGTGAAGCATGGTTTGGGTTTCGCGTTCGGGCACATGAAAATCAAATCGCAACAAGTAAGACAACATGAATGCCGAAACGAAGACAAACACATCGAGTGAAACCTGGGATGGGCGGGTCAACACTCGTTTGCGCCAGGAAAAAGAAGCAGTCTGGGCAGTACGTCTAAGAGACAAGTTCTCAGTAACCATATGATTAAGCCGGCCGTATAGATACACACACGCCTGCGCCAGCACCTCCTGCTTTGAATCGGGTTCCAGGCAATGTGTTAGGTTGTGGGAGTTGGGCGATTAACTAACGAAGACACGAGCTGAATTCCCCTTTGGATGTTTCTTCATCCAGGGAAAACCAGGTTCTTAAGAAGACGGAATGGTCGCAACACGTAATAAAGAAATGAAAGTGGCGATCGAAATGCCACAACAGAACGATCCTGCTCATTTGGAACGACAGCAAGACGCAGTAAACCCCAATTATAGTAGACTCGCAACCGCAATCTTTCTGCTCGTCCGTCCAATAAGCGCACAGATTGAGTGAGTGGTGGTGCCAGATTAGCATTAACCATTTACTGCCTACCCTTGATAAAAAATTCGTAACCGTGTGGTCGTGTGAGTTCTGGACAGCAATCACTGCCTAGAGGCCCCCTGCATGGTGATCGGTTTACCAACAATTGTGGCTGGAGCTCTGCGAGGAAAAACAACCGTGACTGCAGTGAGCCACAGGATCCTGACATCGCGACGCCAATTCCGCTGCTGCAGATACTCGATGTATCCATCGAGTTTGAGTGGTTGCAGAACCTCCAGATAGAAAAGCTCGCTGTCGCCTTTTACGTCCGCAAGCAATTGCTCCTCGTTCCGAAGTCGCATGCTGACAGGATCCGTAATTCCTGGTTTCGCAGTTAATACAAGTCTCCACCTGGGATCTTCGACATCGACGTACTTGGGAACCTCGGGACGTGGTCCAACTAAAGACATGTCGCCTTTGAGGACATTCCACAGCTGTGGAAGCTCGTCGATTTTTGTCCTACGCAGGAGCCTGCCAATCGCGGTGACTCGGTTGTCGCACTTGCTCGTAACCTGCGGACCGCTCAGCGATGCTCGCATGGTGCGCAACTTATAGAGGACGAAGTTTCGCCGTTTATATCCCACACGCTCTTGCCGGAAGATTGCCGGGCTGCCTGAAGTCACCACAACTGTTACTGCTGCCACAGCAATCAATGGCGCAAACAGAGTCAGAGCGGCGAGCGAGATCAAAGCCTCAGCCAATCTGGGAATTCCATTCCTGGTAGCGAGTTCGGCTGGAGGCGCTAACGAGTCCACTCGCACTTCAGGTATGAAACGGCTTAGAGACGATGTCGCCGGCATAATTCTTTGACTGTCTCGATGACGTGGTCGGTTTCTTCTTCCTGCATGTCGGGGAATATGGGCAGACTGACCAGACGCTGCCAAAGACTCGTGGCAACGGGAAAATCATCCGGTAGCCAGCCAAATTTGTCCTGGTAGTAAGGGTGGAGATGCAATGGTCGCCAGTGAACGGAGCATCCAACTCCAGCAGCTTTTAACTGCTCGATGAAAGTGTTTCGATCGATGTCCAGTTCTTCCAAACGTAATTTGATCGGAAACAGATGCCAGGAGTGAATTCTATTCTCGTCCAGTGGTGGCAGTTCAAGCTCTGCAAGGTCTCGTAGTGCATTCATGTATTTACCAGCGATCCTTTCACGCTCAAGTCTCATTTCCTCGGCTCTGGCCAATTGGTGCATCCCGATACTGGCTGCAATATCAGTAAGGTTATATTTAAATCCTGGAGCGACTATCCTGTAGTCCCAACTTCCACCAGTCGCATAACGATTCCATGCATCATGCGAGAGCCCATGCAACGACATCACCCGCATACGATCAGCCAGATCCTGACGGTTCGTAATCGCCATGCCGCCCTCGCCAGTGGTGATGGTCTTGTTGGCGTAAAAAGAGAAGCACGTAACGTCCGCCGTGCCTTCGCCGCAACGCTGCCATAGTGTTTCGGCATCGGGACGCCAGGCCGCAGGAAAACTGTGAGCAGCATCTTCCACAATCCACAGCTTGTGAATTGCGGCGAAGCTCTTCACTTCGGCCACATTCATCATCAGACCGCCGACATGAACGGGCATGATTCCAACCACTTCCAGTGCTTCTGAGTGATTGAAGACCAGCCTGCCTTCTTGTAGCCGCACAATTTTGTCTTGCGCGTCTTCGAGCCGCATGTTGCCGGTCAGCGGATCGCAATCGACTAGAACTGGCACAGCTCCCTGGTAACGAACGACCTCAGCAGTTGCTGCGAAAGTCATAGTGGGCACCAACACCGCTTGTCCTGGTCCGAGACCCAAAGCCTCCACCGCGAGATGCAAAGCCGCGGTACATGAGTTCAACGCTACGGCATACGTGGCGTGAACGTTTTGAGCAAAGGCGGCTTCAAAAGCCCTGGTTTTGGCGCCTGTCGTCAACCAACCCGATAGTAAAGTTTCTACTACCTCGCGGATCTCATCGTCAGTTAACACAGGGCGAAAAAACGGGACGGCAGTTTTCGGCAAACTTTCAATCATGGCAAAGAGATTAGTCGCTTATGGCTTTAACTACTGAACGAGAGGTCAACGAGTGGCCAGGCTTTCCCTGACTTTAGACTGAGCGGGGCGTTGCTGCGTGCGGTCAACACCAATTTCCTTAAGCCACTGCCGTACAATCGTTGACCAGCTGTACTGCTCTTGCACGAACTCCCTTCCCGCTTGACCTAGTTCCATTCTGAGTTTCGGATTTTCTGCGAGGAGCTTGATTGAAGTCGCAAGCGCGGCGGCCGATTCGGGCGCAACGGCGATTCCGCAACTATTTCGAACCAGGAGATCAGCAGCTTCGCCAACACCGGAATAGATCACTGGGACAGCACAACTGAGCGAAGGGAAGATTTTTGACAGTCTCATACTCTTTGCAACTTCAAGATTTCGCAGCGTCGCTACCGACGCGTATGCAATGGAGTAAAGCTGGTCCATCTCATCGTACGGAGACTGGCCGAAATGCACGTTGGCTAAACTTTTCGAGGCTGCTATCTCCTTGAGCCGCGTTCTTTCCGGTCCGTCACCAACCAGGAGAAAGGCGATATCAGGCTCGTCGCGCAGCAATTCTGCTGCTTCAATTAAGGTTTCAAGGCCGTGATAGTAGGCATGTGTGCCTACGTATAAGAACACCTTCTTGCCGTGCAATCCCCATCTATCAAGCAGCGTTTGAGCTGGAGTGCACGGTCTTAGAAACTCCGTGTCGGCGCCGTTCGGCAGAAAACTGATCTGGACACTTGAAAGTCCTCGCTGCTGAAAGTGGCGAATGAACTCATGAGTAACAGTCGACACCTTCCAGGACTGACGCAGAAACAGATCCTCGAGTTTTGCGGCGAACTTTAGAAGGATCCCGCTGCTCATGAATCCCATCTGCTTCGCCACATCGATCTGCAAATCGGGTACGTTGTAAATGTAAGGAACTCCTCTTAACCATTTCATCAGAACTGCAACGACGCCCAGTGAGAGAGGTTGCGATTCGACAAAGATCAGATCTGGTCGCGCTGAAAACAAAGTCGCGATCAACGCAGTGAGTGTGAAACTGAAGTAGTTGAGGAGGCGAATTAGCTTGGATCGACCGGTGCCGGCAAAGATCCACGTGCGTCTGACCGGAACATCGTCAATCAACTCGCGCAGGTAAACCTTGCCCTCGTATCCAGGAAGAATCTTGCCCGCTGGATAATTAGGCAGAGCGGTTAACACCTCCACGGCGATACCGTACTTGCGCAACTCTCTGGCGAGCGAACGCAATCGGATTTGCGGCGCACCGATTTCAGGGTAGTAGTATTGCGTAAGAATCAACCAACGTCGTTCCATAGATACCTCAACTACTTGATGCTTGAACGTTCAAAGGGGAGCTTAAGAGTTAAGCGAACTAATCCAATGCTTTCTTCATGGCGCCTTGCCATGAGCCGTTGGCGGCGACTCTCACCCAATGCAGACCTTCATAAAAGGTGATGGCGCGGTGATTGGAGGGGCTCACTGTTAGACTCATTTCTCGAAATGCATTCTTCCGGGCCACTTCTTCGGATTGTTGCATCAGCACTTTTCCAACTCCCAGGCCCTGACGATTGGGATCAACGGCAATCGCAAGTATTCCGAAGGTAGGACGAGGTACATCAATCCGTCGTTCGCGTTTGTTCTTTCTGGTGAGAATGCGTATCGCACGTAACGCACGATTACGAAAGATAGAGTTGGTTGCAATCCACGGGCGCGTGAGAACGCGGAGACATAAGTAGGCCTGGTTGGCGCGCAAAAATCCTGACATCGCTCCCTTGAAGACACCGGAGAAACAGAACCCAACGATGTCAACGCCTACGAAGGCTCCAGCTCTAACAGCCTGATGCGGACCTTCGATCAGCCATCTGTAATAGCGGCGCACGGCTTCGGCTCCTAATCTGGTAAGAGCGCTGCGAGGGAACGCTGACGTATGAATCCGGACAACTTCATCGAGATCTCTCAGACTGAGATCCCGCACGACTACTTTCTCCGACATGTCCTACCTCTGTTGTGACGCGCTCACCGCTGGGGCTAGTTCGAATGCACAGGAAGTCCGGCCGTTTCATTCACGAACGGCTTTGAGACCTTACTGATAACGAAGCGCCGCTTACCCGAGGGCGGCACTACAATCTCAGTAACGAGGTCCACTTGAATTTTCAGATCAGCAGCCCCTTTTTCTTCCAGCTTCGTTACCAACTTGGAGGTAGTCTTGCTGCTGAAGCCAACGCCAGGCACCATTCTCAAGACAATTAGATCCTTCGTTTCCTGAACGACTTGAAAGGAATTAATCTCAGGAAAGTGTTCCAGAATTCCGGTAAAGAAGTGGACTATCAGACGATTTCCGGATGGGGTGATGACGACGTCTGTGTCGCGTCCCTGCACGGACTCCATGATCTGGTAGCCGCGTCCGCATTCGCAGCGCCTGTCGCCTCCAAGAACACCGACGTCACCAACCTGGTATCGAATCAGTGGCATTGGACCAGCGTGCAATCGAGTCAGAATCAAGTTACCTGCTTGACCGGCAGGCACGGGCTCCCCCTGATCGTCAAGACACTCGACTATCACGTCGAGTGTGTGAATGTGGTAGCTGTCATCCTCTCCGCATTGTGCTGAGATCTGCATGCCCTCAGAGCACCCGTAGGTGTCGGTTACTTTTGTGGCAAATGCCTTCTCGATGGCACTGCGGTAGTGTGGATAGAGACTGTCACCCCAAGTCACGACCGAATGCAGTCGACGGTTCCAACCATGCTTCAGAGCACGAAGCGCCAGCCAATAGAGTGAACCGGGATAACCCCAAAGATGCTGAATGTTGTACGTCTCGAGCCAATCCAGCGCGTGATCGAGGTTCGCGTCGGTAAGGTCATACGCAGATACATAATGACAGCGGAGAAGTTTATCCTTTAGCCGGCGGCCATTCCGGCGATCGAGAGTCATTCCGGTTTGCAGGTGCGGATCGCCGATCTTCCAACCAGCCCATTCCAAAGCCAGCAGAAAGGAAGCGCGGTACCATCCGGCAGTTTCTGCGTCTTCCCTGACCCGGAAGTTTTGTCCGGTGGAACCCGACGAACTCTCCTCGTAAGTTTTCTGCGCAGTTGGCCGCGTGGTTAAGTGAGGATAACCTGGCCTCAGCATATCCTTTGTCACGATGGGTAATTTGGAGAGGTCCCGCGGGTGACGAATATCATTGGGCTTGATACCAGCCTTATCCATATGACTCCGATAGAACGGGACCTCCCAAGCTAATTTCATTAGCTCAGCGAGCAAACTGTCTCGGTTGGCAGAAAGGCGATCAATGTCCCACCACTGCGCGCGCTCGAGGAAGCGGAGACGTCGCATCATTCCCTGACCGTAGGCAACATCCCCTAAAGGCAACATCAGGTTTCTCAGCAACCAACGCCGCGAACGTTCTCGAAGCCGGGAATGGTTATTAGAGTCAGCCGGCTCTCGCATGCCAGTCACTTTAGTTATCCTTTGATAAGCGGAGAAGAATTTACCGGCGATACGCCACAGACTGCAGCAATTGTTTCCATTGTGGCAGCACAACTGACCAATCGAATTGTTCTGCCTTGCGCCTGGCGTTGAGGGAGAGTTGTTCAGCGAGTCCGGGCTCAGTCAAGATGCGGCTAACAGCCTGGGCCATTGCTTCGGCGTCGTCGGCTGGAACGAGCAGGCTATCCTTCCCATCCTCCAAAAGATAAGAAAGACCTCCGACGTTGGTACTCACTATGCACATGCCCGATGCCATGGCCTCGATAATGCTAACGGGGGTGTTGTCCACGTTGGTTGTATTTAAGAATATGTCAGCCTGGTCCAGCACTTGCGGTACTGAGTGCTTGGCAATCTTGCCGGCGATATTGATGTGTTGGCACACGCCGATTCTGGACATCAAAACTTGCATTGCCTTCAAGCTGCCGTCGCCCTTGTCCGGCCCAAACATTGTCAACCGAGCAGAGGGAAACTCCGGCAACAGCAGATGCATTACACGAGCTGCCAGGCAGGGATTGTAGACAGAATGAAATGCTCGTAACCAAAGCAAGCGTGGTACCGGCACGACCCGAATTCGAAAATGATATCTCTCAAGAGGAACCGGATTCGGATGCAGGCGAAGGTCGGTCCGGTACTTCCTCATTCGCTCCAGCAAGTACCGGGACGGAGCCGTTACAGCTGTTGCTCCGGACAGAAGCCGATGCACCCGCCCTGGCCAACGTTCAGAGAAGTTAGGGAGATTGCCACCGTGCAAAGTAAGAACGTACGGCTTATTCATCAATCCCAACAACCCGCACACTGCTTCAGCCCACCAGAAACCCATTCCGCTGTAGACGTCAACTTGCGCGACAGAAAAATCTCTGCGGTTCCGCCACACGGTTTTGAGCATATCGAGTAGCCGTGGTAAGCGACTCACCCTATTCGAGGTGGTAATAACTGGCCAACCACTTTGAAGCAACTGCAAGGCAAGGTCTTCACAAACACCACGAGTTCCGACACTTTCAGAAAGAAAGTTTCCAACCATCAAAAGCGGAACTGCTTCCATTTCGGTGCTCATCTTAAGCTGGGGTTCCAAGCACGCGGTTTGGCAGAGTAATGGCCAGCTTGTTTTGTCTTGTCAGTTCAGAGACTCGTTTAAGAAATGCGATCAGGTGGGATTCGTTCTGGGAACCCTGACCTTGAATTGAATGAGGGTGGCCGTACACGACCACGACGCCGCCGGCTTCAGCGCAACGCTCGAGCATGAGCAGCGCTGGTTCATCGAAGCCCCCCGGTGTGTTAAGACGAATGCATGTTATTCCGCCAATCTTCTCAAAACGGCTTGGCTGATCAAGGCGGCGTCTCAACAAACGTTCGGAGATTCGTTGAAAAATAGGCCGGTACGAAACTCGAGAGAACAGGTAACCGGTTTCTACGAGCGCCTCACAAAGCTGGCTCAGATTAGTGCGGTTCCTGCCTGCCAGTCGTCTCTCAGAAAGGCTTAAAGAACTTCCCTGAATGTAATCGTAAGGCTGATTGTACGGGGGCACGAATGTCGAAACAGGAGCGCCAATGCATTGTTCAATAGCTGACTTACTAGCTCGCAGAGTCTCGAGCAACTCGCGTCTACCAAGTCCAGGCAGCCACTCGTGCTGAAAGGCATGACTTCCCACTTCATGACCCGCTTCATGAATTCGACGAATCTGGGAAGGGTCGTGATATGGTCGCTTTCCTGGAAGGGCCGCCGCGCCAACAACCGCGAAACAGGCACTCACTCCGTAGTTCGAGTGGAGCTCGAGAAGCCGCTCTGTGTTTTCGAACTCTAGTGCTCCCCAGTCCTGCCGTCCACCGCCACTGCGAGAACGATCTGCTCCCCATTGCGTGTCATAGTCCCAAAAGAAAAGCAGCTGGGACTTGGTGGTTTTGCTGCCTGCCCCGTTTCCGTTTCTCATCGAAAGTCGCTCCTCGGTTTGCATCTTCATCGATCGTTAAGTCTTGCAAAGTATTCATTGGCTTTCTGAATGTATAGCGCCGTCTAAGAGAGCGACGTGATGCATACCGCGAATAACTTATCCTTCGAGGACGGGGACCATCGCTGGTAAGCACCGCGCAGGCAAGGCCAAACGCAAACGATGGTGCCACCAGCCGCATTGCTGCATTTGTCATGTAAAGGAAGCTCCACCCGAGCATCGCAGCTGTGATAGCGCGGCCTTTCGCATTGCGAGCACGCCTCAAGTTGCCAAGTCCGGCGCAGAGCAGAACAACCAGAGCCCCAAAACCCAGCAATCCATGCTCGGACAAGAGACGCGTAAACTCGGTATGGGCGCCATTATCTCCTGCTCGCTCGTAGTAAAGGGAACGGGTTCCTTTTGCCATTCCTGGTCCTACGCCAAGCAACGGATGATCTCGCCAGATTTCGAGGTCAGCGAGTGCAATTTCACGGCGTCCACTGGTATCGATATTGGAGAAGCGAGCTCCCAGGGCGCCTCCAGTGAAACGATCAAGGTTCGGCAGGACAAAGAAAACAACTGCGAACGCAGTCACGACCACAATCAGAACTGCTCTGAACCGAGACCGTCTGTCTCTCAATAGACACGCGGTCGCCAGCGCAGCGCCACCGGCGGCGTTGTAGAGTCCGCCGCGCGAAAAGGTCATCGCACTTTGCACTGCCAACAGTGCCATTGCGCCAAACGCAAAAAGCTTCACCCACAACTTGGAACCGATCACAGTAATCAGCATCCAGGCCGCTAATGCGCCCAATCCCAACGTGGACGATACTTGATTAGGTCCAAAGCCTCCGCTGGTAATCTTGTTGGAGTTCTCAGTGAACATAAGATTAGACGCAACAGCGGTGGCGTAAATCGTGATCGAGGCAATTCCTATCGTCGGAATAACGACAGCGAAGAAAACTTTCCTGGCAGCTTCGACTGAGAGTCTGGCTTTCGAAAAGAACAATGCGCAAAGCGTCAGGGCCAACGGTCCCGAAAGGTTTCCGCTGATCAGTGCTCGGGCCGTCGCAGCCTGACTGCTATTAATAACTGTAAGAAGCACCGACGGCATCAAAAGCGCGAAATAAACAACCGGCAACCATCGACGTCCGAGAAGCTGCGAGCGTATCAAGGCGAACAGGAGCACAAGGGACACGGAGTATTTGCCAAACTCCCAAAACACCGGGGCGTTGGCCATCCGCCAGATAACTTCAATGCCCGCGACGTATCCAACCCAACACTGAACCCAGGTCAGTCCGCGTCGGCCTAATGTGGTAAGAACGAGGCCAACCGCGAGCGTGCACCAGGCGTGGAGCATCGCAATAGCCGGAACCCGAAACACCAGCAGACTAATCGGCACATGCAGGAGAGTCAGCGCGGCGATCCAGAATGCCTCCTTTCGGCCCGACGACGAACGAACTCGCGCTGTCGATCTTCCGAATCCTAACGGTTGTTTTATGGCAATAGCGACGCTCATGAAAATGTGGTGCTATAAATCTCGGCTAATTGATCAGGAAGTCGTTGTAAGCTGTGATTGGCGAGAACGTAATCTCTTGCGCTGCGGCCCATGCGCGCTCTCAAGCCCGGATTGGTGACCAGCTCAAGCACTCTCATCGTCAGCTCGTCATCATCACCAGGCTTTGCCAGTTCTCCTGTTTCACTGGGCTTGATGATCTCCGCGATTCCACCTACACGAGTCGCTACCACAGGTAACCCCGCAGCCATAGCCTCCAACACGACATTGGGAGTGCCTTCCCAATCGGACGTCAGGACAAAGATGTCGGCATCCTGGTAAATGCTCGTCATATTCTTCTGAGTGCCCTTGAACTCTACGAACCCGGGTAGAAGTCCGAATTCAAATGCCATCTCCTCTAATCTGCGACGCAAGGGACCATCGCCGACGATCAAACCCTTTACCGGTGTCGGTGAATGCTCGCGTAGATTCTTAAGAAGATACAGAAAGCGATCCAGTCTCTTCTGCTGCACTAATCGCCCGGCCGCGACCAATTTGAGCGGCGTCCGAGCGACTCGCAGACTCGGCTTGAAAGTGTTCGTGTCGACGACATTGGAAAGAAGACGCAGCCGAGCACTGGGTACACCCATGTTGGTGGCAGTACGTATCGCTGCACGTGAGTTGGCGACCAGGACTCGCGGAAAACGGAGGCTGAGCTGTCCCAACAATAAACCATTGGCGCGCACTTCGCTCAGGCAGTCATTTCTAATTGCGGCGATCTCCCTGATGCCCAGCATACGAGCAGCGACTGCTGCATAAAGGTTCGTATAAAAGTGCTGACTCTGAATGATGTGCGGCAAGTCTTTGCCCAGTGCTTTAACGAGAGCACGCACTCTCATGAAACTTGATTGCCTGCTGCCAATCCACGTCAAGGGAATGGATAGCTCGCGCACCTTCGTCTCCCAATACTCGTTACGCGTCAGGCAGGTGAGCCGAACATCTGCACCGCAGTTACACAAAGCAGCTAGTGAGTACAACAACTGCCTTTCTGCTCCACCTGGCCCAAGGGTGCCGGCGAGAAAGCAAATTTTGAGTCTGGAAAGATCAAACAAAGGAGTTCACTGCGCCCACGCGGTCCTCAAGATATCGCCGATCGTGTCTCTCCATCGTTCCAGGGAATACTGGCCCGCAGTTTGTTTCGCATTCGCAGACATCGCCTGATAGACCTGCTTGTCAGCTACACATCGTTCTATAGCTTCAGCGAGAGCAGCAGGCGTAGTCTCATCCAACAAGACTCCGCACCCACCACCGATCAATTGTGGCAAGACCGATACGTGCGTTGTTATGACCGGCAACCCACAGGCAAGCGCTTCGAGCACAACTTTAGGAAAGCCCTCGGAGTGGCTGGGATAGCAGAACAAGTCTGACTGGCGAAGAAGACTCATGACGCTGTCGTGATGAAGCTTGCCGTGAAAGCGTACGTGGCCATTCAAATCGAGGGCTTCGCAAATGTTCTTGAGCTCGCCGAGTGCTGTGCCATCACCTACCACATCCAGAGTGCAATTTGGAAAACGATTAAGGAGCAGCGGCAGACTTTGAATGACTACGTCGACACCTTTTCCTCTTTCCTGACGGCAGACAATGATCAAACGAATCCCGGTCGAAAAATTCCCCTCTCGATCGACCGAGCAACTCCGCAATTCCTTTTCTGTCAAACTGGTGGAAAATATCCATCGAATCGAGTCATTGAGTTTCGATGGACGTTCCATCGCTCCCCCGGTCGCCAGAGCAACGTTGCGTCCCCCCGCAATGCGTTCCATGGACCACTTCCAGAAACGTTCAGCGGCGGTTCTTTGCACGAACCAATTTCCACAATGACGAATGAAGAGGCGCTTGCCTAAAAGGAAAGCGAACACGAGACCAACCGTGCCGATATCGCCCGGTATCGGTGCATGCACCGCGTCAGCACGACGCATCTCGCGAACGAAGGCGGCGGCGTTTCGGACTAACCAAAATGGCAAAGCCAATTTTCGTGACAGTCCCTGTCCCAAAGGTTCAGTGAGTGGGACCACTGAGATGTTTTGCCCTGTGAGTGCAACTTCACCTTTTGGAGCTGCAGTCGACGAGCAAGGGACGACCAGAGTAGTCGCCTCAAACAATTCCGATAGGGCTCGCATTTGAAACGGGAACCCACCATCTGTTGCATAACCTGATGCAGAAGCGCGACTCGGCCAACACTTCTTATGTGAAAACACCACAAACCGCATTGAGTCACGTGCCACGGGCGTCCCGCCCCTGTTAGTTACTTGAGACCCTCATGCGTATCCCGCCGGTGAGTTGTCTCAAACGGTCTCCGAAAGAACACCGCAAAAGCGCCTTCAAGACGCCCGGCTATTTCCCTAATGTCGCTCGCACGGCGGCGACGCAACGCCGACATTGCAATGCGAAACAATTCGAACATTTGATAGCGCCAAAAGCGCGCCTTGTGTTTCCAAGTGAGCGGCTGTACGACGCTGCGAAACACGTAGTAATAGTTCACGACTGATTTGTATCCCAGCTTCCTGCTATCGACTCGTCCATTCGGCGACCTAAGCTCCATGCAATGAGCATCGCCACACTGAAGCAGTTGCCATGAGCGGCCTGCACGCAGAGCAAAATGAGCATCCTCCAGCACGCCGTAGTCTCGGAAGAAGGGATCGAACCTGAGGCCCGATTCCGTCACCTCGCGCCTCCAAACGGCGCAAGCCGTTGTCATGAAGTCCACTTCCTTCACGCCGGTGAATGGTGCCTGCATGTTCGCATTGATAGGATATCCGGCTTGAAAATCGTAGCGTCCCGGTTCATAGGTTGTAAGCAGTCCCAGTCGACGATACCAACGCCAACGCTGACGAGATGCGGGTTCAAAATATTGGTTGGATCGGTAGCCAACGATGCCGCCAATTCTCCGTTGCTTATCTTCCTCAAAAACGCAAAGCATCGCCCTCAAGAAGTCGGGCTCTAATCTGACGTCGTCATCGATCAAGGCAATGAATTCTCCTGAGGCCCTCTCAATACCGGCATTTCTTTGGATGGCGGTGCCGCGGTCGTGTCGAATGTATTCGACCGCGAAAGGTAGAGTGCCTATCCGGGAACGGACCAGATCCTCGGTTTCAGTTTCTTCTGCTGGCGCTCCATCAACCAGTATCACCTGGTTTGGGAGTAGCTCCTGCTTGCCGAGATTCTCGAGCAATCCTGCGACCTCTTGCGGTCTCCGGAAAGTGGGGGTAACAACTGAGATCACCAGACGAGTTCTTTCTCGTGATTCTCTGCGCCAATTCTGGCGAGTGTGATCAATCTGTCAGCCACTCGTAAGCCCGAATATCCATCGAGCGTATCACCGAACATTTTGTTCACGAGCTTACGACGTTGGAGGGCATTCTCTTCCGGCCTGGTTAGAGCCTGGCGCACAAGCTGCTGAAGCTGGAACTCCGATCTGGCCAATCCAATTGCGCCACTTTCAACAATTGGCCGGTAATGATCAAATTCGTAGTAGCGACAATAATCGAAGTCTTCTGGCCTGAGTTTCACTTCAGGCAATTGATATCCGACGTTGATCACGGGCTTATCAAACATGCAGAGTTCGAGAGATATGGTCGACGCGATGTTTATCCCGAGGGCAGCGTGCCGCAACATATTGGTCAGCAAGTGTGCATCTTCAAGTCGGGGCGTCAACCAGTTCGGTTCCCATGGAATTTTGGGAAACAGGATGTCAGGATTCTTGAGCTTTACCTGCTCGAAACGTCCCGTCAGATCTTTGGGATAGACTCGCACCAGCAACTGCGGCGATCCAAGATCCTTCATACCTCGCAGCAGTGCGCCAATGCGCTCAACGACGGCCGGTTCGCCCAGCGTATGGTTGGCCATTCCGGTGCTGTAAAGAACAATTGGTCTGCTCGGGTCAGCCCCAACCTTCATGCAAAACTCTTCGCGACTCCAATGGAATTCGTTCCTGAAGTGGAAATCGAACTGTGGCGTCCCGGTTACGAGGATCTGCTCCGGCTTAACTGAATCATAGATCTCGAGTAACTGATTTCGAATCGACTCGTTCCAAACAAAGTAGTAATCGTAGGGCGGCATGATTCGACCCTGCGAAGTGAGGTTGTCCCACGAAAAGATAAATGCAGCGGTTGGTATGCCCAGCCATTGAGCGGCCTGCACTGCCTGGATCGCAACGCGACTGTGAACATGGGAACCGTTGAAAACCAATGCAGGTTTCAATTTCTGAAATAGCCGGATGTATTCATCGCTGGTGCAGAATGCCCGGCTTGTTCTTCGCTCAATCCAGGAAAGCACCCGCAGCCCTCTCGGATTAGCGAAGGGGTAGCAGCACGTTTTCATAAGACTGCGCTTCAGGCGAGCAGCCGGCTCCGAAGCCTCGGCATCTCGCAGCCGCCAGCGCTCGCGGGCCGCTTCTGACCATAACCACCGGCCGTGAGCCATATCTAAAAGTTCTCGCAAACTCCCCACGAAATGCCTCTCGGGGATTTCATGTAACGGTATAACGCTATCTGAACAACTGCGGAGGACATCTGCGAAAGCTTCGTCTGGCATGACTGAAAGCAACGTAAGATCGACTTTCCTGGCAACTTCGTTAAGAGACCCGGAATAAACAAAATTGCGAATTGCTTCTCCTCGAGGAAGTATGGCGACCATTCTCGGTCGCTGCCGGGTAATCAACCTCGTCGCAGCGCGCTTAGTCGGCCTGGGACTTTCCCAGACCGATGGTTCGAATACATGTGCTGGGCTGGTCATATACGAATCTCTCCGCCGCTCGACGTTCCACACTCAACAAGCAGCGCCTGCGCCAACCGCTCGCCGCAATTACCATCGAGATGTTCGCAGACATGATTTGCAATCCATCGTCGTCGATCTCTGTGCAGCTCCGGATGACGCAGATAAACCTTCACGGCTTCCACCATTTCGTCCGTGTTCTGAACCAACCAGACGCCGCCTGACTCCGCAACTGGTTTGTAATGGGTCCAGAGATGATTTACTTCTCTGATTAGCGTTTCATCTGACTTGCCGGGCGCTGGGTCATAGTCCAGGTTGACGATTGGTCGATCAAAAATCGCTGCGTCAACCGTGACCGTTGAAAAGAGATTGACGACGACATCAGCATGACGAAAAGTATTCACCCATTCAGTAATTTGGCGTTCATCCTGAGAACGCGCTGTGATGCTGGTTCCCGCCTCAGCTATCTGCTGCAGAACCACGCGGCGCCCGAATCGACTGAACCGATCAACCATTTCTCCGTTGTCATGAAGCGGATGAGGTCTAACGATCAGCTGGACGTCTCCGAGTTCGCCTTTGCTAATCCGCTCAGCCAGAGCGAGCGCGCCATAGTGCTCGCCGGCAATGAAATTGGGTGAGCCGATGGCGTATACAACAACGGGTAAACTTGCCTTCAATCCATATCTCGCGAGGAATTGTTCTCGCGAGAGATAAAATCTCTCTTGAAAGAAAACGTCGAATTGCGGAGCACCGATGACATGCGTTTGACGGCTTTTGGTGTGGGGATAAAAGCGTCGTAATTCATCTTTCTCTCGCTCGGACCAAACCAGATAGCTATCGTACTTGAAAATCATGCGCGGCTTGGTCGACAGGTTGTCCCAGGAAGGGATTAACGCAACAGTGCGAATTCCGAGTTTCTTCGCTTCGCTCATTACCGCCGGCTGCTCAAACTGAAATGGGCCGGTGGTTAAAACCAGATCAGGACGATCGTCGCGTAGTCGCTCAGCTGCCTCAGGACTGCGGGGATAATCCAGCAATAGCTTTTCAAGACGATCTTCCAGTGCGCTTTCCGCATTGATGAGCGCGATGGCGCGAGCGACGGGCCGAAGCGCTCGGATGTATGACCGCGTATTTCGCTGTCGAACATGCGACCACATACTCAATCTGCTTACGGGCTGATGTTGAAAGTCCCAGGCAAATTCGTTCAATCTCCGCAGATAGTTGTGTGGGAACTCTCTGAAGGCGCCAATCTGAGGGAATTTCTGAATGCTTGCCGGGCATGCAGTCCACGATTCAGCGAACCGCGGGTTGCTCCTGGATGTGGCCCAAACGGTTACGCGGGCTTTGGCGGAAAGGTGATGAAGAAACCGCGTATGCAGAAGCGTTCGATCGATTAATGGGGACGACGAAAGCACCAGTATGTGCTCCAAACGTTTCTTCTCAGCGCGCATCGCCAGAAGCGTACTTCCAGGCTTTTTAATTGCAGTTGCCACCAATGAGTTTTTACTCCGGCCGGTTGAAGGAATGCAGATCAGTTTGAGTTCGCGAGCGAAGCTACTGAGGCCTCGATGATGGGATACTTTTCCAGGCGATTTCTGGAATAGAGCAAGTACTCATTGATCATCCCCGAATCAAAGTTCCGCCACATTGTTCGCACTGAAGCCGCATTGAAGTCCTTGTTCTTAAAAACTCTGCCTTGCGATAGATCCTGGGACTGTGGCTTCGTCTCGCTGAGTAGATATGAAGACATCACGGGGGGCAGGGCCTCCAGCGCCGCAATGAGCGTTTTGGTGCCAAGTTCGTGCGCACGATCTCTCGTCCCAACCTCGGGTCTCACTTGCGTGAGGATGGCTCCGGCATCGACTTTGGCAACAGCCAGATGGATGGTTGCTCCCACACATTCAGGTTCGCCGTACACCAGGGGCCAGAAGTTAGTCGCTGAGCCGCGATAGTACGGCGAGAGCCCAAGATGAATGTTGATGATTCGATCTGGAAACGCATCAAGCATGGGCGCCTTGATAATGCTGGTGCCATACAGGACTATCAGGTCAGCCTCGCAACGCCGGATCCAGTCCAATACCTCCGGGGTGTTCACAAATCCGTGCGGTACTTCCTTACTTTGAATATCTATTAAAGATGAACTGCTGTGGCCGAGGAGATTGGCTTCAACTTGATCGCGCTCGGCAAAGTGTTGCTCGATCGTCAATCGGTCTTCATCATTTAAAGACTTAGGTGTGCCAACAATCGCCGCCTTGGCTTCAAAGACTACACCTGCAAGGGTGCAGGAACTGGCAAGGCTTGCGGCAGCAAATCTGTGCCGAAGCTGATTTCCTGTCAAAAGAACTATTCGCATCAGCTGTTTCCGCTTCAGTTTGTTGAGAGCGCTCTCGGAACCGACTCGAACAGGTTATGGAGGTCAAACTTTGGAGCGGAGCCTCCGGGAAGGTCGTTGCAATCGAAGCGAGCGAGTTGGAGCGGCCGGCGTAAATCCTCGTTGCCCGCACGTTCCATCGTGAGAGCAAAGCTGATTCCCAGTTCGCCGGCCACACACCCGAGCTCTTCAGAGCATGCCTCGACCGAACCGTAAGGATAACTGAGGGCAAACGGACGAGTACCGGACCATGCTTCTAAGTATGACAATGACAGTTCGATCTGTTTTGCGGCTTTCTCTTTTGGCAGCTGGGCCAGCGGCAAGTGTTCGTGTCCGTGAGTTCCTAAACAGCCGCAGTGACCAAGACGATTCATTTGCTTGAAGTCCATGTATAAGTCACAAGCGATCATGGCTTCCCGCCCGGTAAAGACTTGATTGAAACACTTATCAATTAGAAGGTTCCGCTGGTCCACAGGCAGAAGTACATTTAGAGCGAATTTCATCTTCGCGTTTTTATGACTGTCGTAAGGATATTGAGCGAGCGCTTTTTGCGTAGCGCCATTGAGGTTCCAGTTCAAATCTATCCCAAGCTGCTGTGCTTCAGTGCTCAGCATGTTCGTGAAATCGTCAGGAGCAATTTGTGACCTCAGCAAATGAACCTTGTGTACCGAAGAAACCTTATTGTTAATGATTGGATGAGTGTTGACGAAAAACACGGCAGGTATGCCTAGTAAGTTAAGAACTGGCCAGGCGTTGTCAAATTGCTCTCGCAGGCCATCATCAAACGTGACCAGGATCGCATTCTGCGGAATCGGTCGAACCACACCAATCGCGTCGCGAACATCCTCCGCGCTGACGAACTGCCCAACGCGACCGAGTAACTCCAACTGGCGTTGCAGGGCGGTGGGAGTGACGCCATAGATACTTGGATACGGATCCGCAAACTCCGTTCGTACGTAGTGATAATTCACCGCTATTAGCATGGTGGCTTTTTATCGCCAGTTAAGCCAGGGACCTGGTTTCGTTGCGGCGAGAGCAAAAGCGTTTTCGTGCACCGGCCTGTTGTCGGACCTTGTACGAGTCAGGAGTTCTTTTGAGTCTGAAGCGGGCGAGGTGAACATGCACGTATACATGATTCGGTCCCGACGACGTGCAAAACCACCTTTATGAAAACCGCTTGTGTCCGCAAAAATGATTGTGCCCCTCGGGCCTACTCCTTTGATCCACTTTTCAGGAGCAACAACCTGGGCCATCTGTTCATCAGTCGTACGCTTCACATCACCTTCCATCGCAAACGCCGGCTCTTCTCTTAGCCATCGGTGGGTCCCAGGTGCGTACGTAAACGGGCCCGCGTCATCAGTGACGTTTGAGAGGCAGACAAAGACTTTGAGTATTCTTCTGTCCTCTCGATCCCGATGCCAAAGCTGCGATTCGCGCGGTCGTGAGTCAGCTGCGAGCGTGTGCCAAATGTTGTAGTAACGAAGCCGCGCGTACATTCCAAAATAAGCATTCGCGATCTTCAGGATTTGCGGTTGCAGAGCAAAACGGGCATAAATTCCGGTGCGATCGAGAACGGGAGTGACTCCCAATAGCTCGACAAGAAAGGTCTTTTCTCCCACGGTCCCATCGACTGCCGACCGTACACGCGCCGCTTTGATGTCAACGCTGAGCCTCTCTTCGAGTTGATCGACAGACTTTTCCAGTTCGGCATAAGCGGAAATGGTTCCAGGCAGTCTTGCTGCCGACGTGATCGCAATTCCCTTCTGATTCAAATCGATCAGCACTCTTTTCGCTTCGCCGTTGAGCGCTTCACGCGAGAACTTGTAAGAGACTGTGGGACCAAAATTAAAGACATAGCGCCAGGTTGGACCAAAGTGCCGGGCTGCACGTGAGAGTCTGACTATACGCATAACACGTCCTTATTTGCTGATGAAGGGAGGCAAAAGATCGCACTCAATCGCTGATTTCATTAGCGTATTGGCCGCGACGGCAGAATCCCTTGATAACCAACTGTAGTTCACTGACGACGCGGGGGAGGTTCCATTTGAAGTCCCAAAGAGCCAGGATCAGATCTGTTGCGAATTCAATAACGACAGCTCGATGTGTGAAGTGCTTTGCGAGGAAATAATATTTTGCGGTGTACTTGTTTAGGCGCCGCCGTAGACCGGTCAATTCTTCGCGGCTCCCGCCCGCCGGTAATTTCAAGTGATGAGCGGAAACTCGGGGATCGTGAATCAAGGTATAGCCACTCTTCCAGATCCTATAGCCCAGATCATAGTCATCATAGTTAAGGACAAAAGCTTCATCCAGGAAACCGAGCTTTCGAATCATATCCATTCGCATGGAAACGAAGCCCGATGGAACTGCGATTGTGTGACCACGACTTTCGCCGTGCCAGTGCCTCATTAATGACCAGAGCGGTCGGCTTCCATTTCTTGTGTGCTGCAATATTGAGCCGGCTTCTATAATCGTTCCGGTGACAGCATCCCAACCCTCAGAGTGCACCTCAAGAAATTTTTCCAGGCAGTCAATTGGAAGTGCCATGTCGTCGTCGAACATAATTACATAGTTGCTTGTAACTTCTCTTAGCCCTTCGTTTCTCGCAACATTCACGCGTGCCTCACCCGCCGAAGAGACATAAATAACCTCTGTTCTCTTGGTAGATACCAAAAACGACGGGCGCTTACGATTTTTCCTGCGAGTGTTGTCCACCACGATGATCTGTTTCGGCGGCACTGTCTGCCCCAGGAGATCTTTGACGGTATTCTCCAGGGCTTCATACCGATGAAAGGTTGGAATGACAACTGAAAGCGTAGGTGTCATGTTATGGAGAGTCTGCTGTGACAAAAGTTTGAAAATTTGTCAGAGAACAAGTTGTTCTAATGTGACAGGCTAAATCACTCTGATCTGGCATATCTGGCGAATTACATCTCTTGATCTTTGGTTGAGAGTCGTTCTGGGTCGAGTCAGGGCCGCGAGCACAAAGGAGCAAAGCACAGATAGCCTTCCCCTCCCCGAAAAATGGGCGTCAAGGACTCTGCAATAACCACCCGCCCTGGCCTCGAGTAAGTTCTCCGCTTCCTGAAAATCTTCCGACCACAGGCCGCGGCTGCGTGCGATTCGGAGACCGTCATAAATGCTCCACGCCCTCACGCCATTCACAGTGAGATGATAGGCAGGGTCAGATGGATCGGTTTTCTGTCCTGGGTGGACGCGGAAGAACGCAAGTTCCTCTGAAATATAAGAAGGTGTGTAACCATACGCCGACAACTTGGCCCACAAGTGGGAGTCCATTGATATTTCAATTTCTTCAGACAGGCCACCCACCGCCCTCCAAGCGCTGCTCGAGAAGAAGACCTCAGGCTGTGAGAAGGTCCTAAGATTTCGCTCCCTGACCATCCAGAAACCGGCAACTTCAAGAAAGGTCTTTGAATTGGAAAGACGTAGGGTTTTGGTTTCAGTCGCGTAGGGAGCTTCTCCCATCCTAATCTTTCCAACCAGCCAATGCGTTTGTCCGAGTTGCCAAGCTCGAGCAACGTGCGCAAGCGCGCCGGGAAGATACAGGTCATCGCTGTTGAGCCACGCCACGATCTCGCCCGAGTTCATCTTCAAGCCCTTGTTTATTTTGTTTGATTGGCCGCGATCTTTTTCGCTCGACCAGTATGTGAGCCACGGTGTGTATTTTCTGATGATATCGACGCTGTCATCTCTTGATTCACCATCGATGATGAAGTACTCAAGATTTGGATATCCCTGCAGAAGGATCGAGCGGATCGTTTCTTCGATGAAGCCACCCTGATTGAATGAAGGAGTAACAATGCTGATACGCGGCCACTCTCGCCCGTCAATCATCCGATCGGGAAGTTGAGGGCTTTCCTCAGTCCATGGCCAACCCGTTTTCCCAGCGGGAGGCGCGGGCAGATCATTCAAAGTGGCGCATCTCATTGGTTCGGTTCCAGACTCTCTGCTTACACCGACGCGTCAAGCAGCATCTTCCGGCAATAAAAGCCTTCCGCAAACGACGACGGTGAGGCTGACTCAGCACCGCGCAGCCGCATTAAGCCGTGAAACAGATCTTCTGAGAACCATTGCCGGTTTCGCTGCGAGCCAAAGTGGTCCATCAGAGCGCGTATCTTTTTTTGACATAGCGATTTTGATAAAGGCACAAAACAATTAGGCGAGCCCAAATCGCCGTCGTATTTCGGAATCTCATACTCGAGGATCAGATGATTCCGAAAGGTGTTCCAGGTGAGTTCAGACACGAATCGATGATCCTGATGTAAGTCATGGCGAAAGTGCGTGAAGATAAGGTCCGGCGAGAAGGCGCGCTTGAGTTCTTCAAAGTATTCCTTTACCTCACTTCCGAGATGAGGCAGGAAACCATCGCGAAAGGTTTTCACCACGATCGTTTCTGAACCAGCGCCGCGCAAAAAACATCGAGCGCTTCGTTCGGCTTCGCTTGCTCGTTCGCCCGCGCCACTTAAGACTACCCAATAAAACTCGAGTGATTTCGAGTGTTCAATTAAGCTCAGAACCGTTCCGCCGCAACCGATTTCAATGTCGTCACTGTGTGCTCCAAGGCACAGTATCCGAGAGGCCTCTTTGAGTTGGGCGGAGATCATTTAGCTCCCCAGATACGATCCAGCTGAGACGGTGATAGCTTCGTGTCGATTGCCGTTGTGAGACTTTCCGTTATTCCACACGGCCCAGGGCGCGTCGCCTGAACTAAACACATCATCAAGATCCTGTTTTTCCTTGAACGTGTCCATGCATGCCCAGAATCCTTCATGCCGATGCGTCATTAACTTTCGATCCTGGATTAGCCGGCGGAACGGTTCTTCGACCAGTTCTTCACCGCTGCGCATGTAATCAAAAATTCCTTGTCGCAAAACCATGAAGCCGCCATTTATCCTCGCTCCCGTTTTGCCGATATGCTCGATGCTTTTTACGAGGCCGCTCGCATCCGTTTCAATCATATGAAAACTGGCGCGCGGCTTAACGCTAACAAAGGAGGCGACGTTCTCCGTCTTTCGAAACTTGTCAATCATCACAGGCAACTGGACATCTGAGAGAGCATCCGTGTAGTTCGCGAGAAACATCTCTTCGCTTTCAAGATGTCGCTGAACAGCTTTTAGGCGCTGGCCAATGTTCGACATTAAACCAGTGTCAACAAAGGTGATGTTCCAGTCGTGAATGTCTGTGCTCAAGAGTTCGACGCTCTTGCCGCCGTTTGAAAGCACGAAGTCATTCGAGACGCACTCGTTGTAATCGAGAAAGTACTTCTTGATGACGTCAGCCTTATATCCAAGGCAGAGGATGAAATCCTTATGTCCGAAGTGCGCGTAATACCTCATCACGTGCCAGAGAATTGGTCGATACCCGATAGGAACCATCGGCTTCGGTATGACCTCAGAATACTCGCGCATGCGCATGCCGAGTCCGCCACAGAATAAGACGACTTTCATGATCGATACCTTCGAAAGTAATTAAGCTGTGTGTTTGTTTTTCAGGAAAGAATCCGGGCAGTTGGAATCGGAACGATGAACTTTGCGCCCCATTCTCTTGCGTAGGCTAACTGGGCCACGATCTCATCCCGAAGGTTCCAGGGCAGGATCAGAATGTAATCTGGACGCCGTTGCTGAATGCGCTCGACTGGATAAATTGGAATATGTGTGCCTGGAAGAAATCGTCCCTGCTTATAGATGTTCCGATCCACAGTGAACTCGAGGAAGTCCGTTCGAATGCCACAGTAGTTCAATAAAGTATTGCCTTTGCCGGGCGCTCCATATCCAACGATAGTTTTACCTTCGCGTCGAAGACGAATCAGCAATTCGAGCAATGCACGCTTGGACTCTTCCACCGCTCTCCCGAAGTTCTCATATGTTTCCAGCCGCTCAAGTCCCGCAGCGATTTCGCGGTCTCTCAACTTGGCTACGGCCTGACTGACCGGCTTCTCCTCGTCCTCGGTGTGTCGAAAATATAGGCGAACCGAGCCACCATGAGTGAAAAGTTCGTCAACCTCGAACAGAACCAGTCCATGAGCAGCAAACATCTTCTCTGCGGTGAGCAAAGAGAAGTACGAAAAATGTTCGTGATAGATTGTGTCGTACTGATTCTCTTCCATCAGGCGCATCAAGTGCGGCACTTCAATGGTTACAACGCCTCCTGGCTTGAGCACGATCCGAATGCCGGCAACAAAATCATTGATATCGGGAACCTGTGCGAGCACATTGTTCCCGATCACGAGATCAGCAACTGCTCCATCTGCGACCATTTGTCGCGCAGTTTCGACGCCAAAGAACTTCATCAACGTCGACACTCCTTTTTCCTGGGCAACCCTGGCGACGTTTTCTGCCGGCTCCACACCAAGCGCAGGAATTCCTTTTCTAACGAAATACTGAAGCAGGTAACCATCATTGCTTGCGAGTTCCACGACGAGGCTTGCAGCACCCAGAGCCCGACGCGCTGAAATCATATCGACATAATCGGAAGCATGTTTCAACCAACTGTCGGAGTAAGAGGAAAAGTAGGCGTACTCTCTAAAGATGTGCTCAACGCTTACATATTCTTCGAGCTGGACCAGAAAACACTTTCCACAAACCTTCACATGAAGTGGATAAAAAACTTCCAGTTCATTGAGCTGATCCGGGTCGACGTAGCTCTCGCAAAGCGGCGACATTCCCAGGTCCACGAAGGTCTCGCGAAGAAATGAGCCGCAGAATCGACACGCGCCTTTAATTCGTGAATTTGGTAATGCTGTCGTTTCCATTACAGCGATTGGTTGCATTTGTCTATATTCCGTGTCCGAGGTTTCAGGCTGGTTTGATTGTGGGCCTTATTCTGATATCGGTAACCTCTGCTTCCGAACCCAAAGAGAGCGCGCTGATAACAATGCTGGCCACTTGACGAGGTTGGATAAGACGCTCC
>Ga0126384_10000231_pt1 | contig 29015 bp, 28 predicted proteins | sample PanSoiMetPlot_36_FD_92543 | JGI IMG/M metagenome (GOLD analysis project Ga0126384, IMG submission 92543) | Tropical forest soil microbial communities from Panama - MetaG Plot_36 | ecosystem: Environmental > Terrestrial > Soil > Tropical forest > Bulk soil | place: Panama | collected 2016-02-17 | reverse complement strand
GTTGGAACCGGCCAGCGCCGCAAACAGCGAGCCCGGCTCGACCGCGCGACTGTCGGCGGTCAGCATGGCAATCTCGATCTCGCCGGCGGCTGGCGAAAGCTCAAGCTCGGCTTCGCCCTCGGCCAATTCCTGGAGCCTCATTGCACTCGACCCTAGCCTGTGCGGGCCGGGTGCGCCCGCGCGCTCCCCCGCAAAGCAACATCGCTTCTTATTGCGCCTCAGATAGGGCGTCAAACGGCCCCGCGCTCGGCTCGGCCCGCGCAATCAGGCGCGGCAGTACGCCCAGCACGGGGGCGATCCGTTCGACGACGCGGGCCGTGGTCGGAGCCGCATTGACCCCGGCGGTAATGCCCGAGCCGGGGCCACTAGGGCCCGGCTCGAACAGCATCACCAAGGTCAGGTACTGCGGCGCGTCCATGGGAAAGGCGGCAACAAAGGAAGAGATCACCGCCTTGGCCCGGTATCCGCCCAGCCCCGGCATTTCCGCGGTGCCGGTCTTGCCGCCGACCCGATAGCCCACGGCTTCCGCGCGCCGGCCGGTGCCGACCGGACTGGTGACATTGAGGCGCATGATTTCTTGGATCGAGGCGCTGGTGGCCAAAGAAACGATGCGCGTCGGCGCCACCGGCTCGGGGTTGCGCGCCAGGAAGGTCGGCATCGTCTTGCTGCCGGTGATCAAGGTGGCGAACGCCGCCGCAAGCTGCAGCGGAGCCACGGCAATGCCGTGCCCGTAGCTGACGGTAACGGTCTCGATCTTGCCCCAATGCTTGGGCAGCTGCGGCGGAGCCACGACGCCGGCTTCGGTGCGCAATGGCTCGCTCAGCCCCAACTTTGCCAGAAACTGCCGCTGCCGGTCGCTGCCGATGTCCAGTGCCAGCATGCCGGCGCCGACATTGGAGGATTTGAGGAAGATTTCGCGCACCGACAGCGGCTGGCCGGAGGGGTGCAAGTCGGTGATGGTGTAATGACCGATCGTCAGTGGTCGTCGTACATCGTAGACGCTGTCCAATCGCGCCACCCCCGCTTCCAACGCCGTCGCCACGGTCAAGGTCTTGAATACCGAGCCGAGTTCGAAGGTGCCGGACAGCAGTTTGTCGGCGGATCTGAGCTCAAGCCACTCGGCCGGACGCGCCGGATCGACCGCCGGTAGCGAGACCGCGGCCAGGATTTCGCCCGAATTGAGGGCAAGCACGAGGCCGGCGGCGCCGGCGGCGGCATAGCGTTGAACCGCCGCCTTCAACTCTTCGCTGAGCGCGTGCTGCACCCCGACATCGAGCGAGAGGCGGAGCGGAGGCTTGGCGCTGCGATCCGGCCCCTGCACCGGTTCCACGGCTCCGAGCTCATCGAGCGTGCGCTCGAGCCCGGCCAGGCCCTTGTTGTCGACGTTAACGGTGCCGATCACATGCCCTGCAAGCGCCCCCAGCGGATAGACGCGCTTCAGTTCGGTGCGGAAGGCAAGCCCGGGCAGGCCGAGGTCGTGAACCCGTTGCGCCTGGCGCGGAGTGAGGCCGCGCGCGATCCAGGCGAAGCGCCGGCTCTTGTCGCCAATCGCGCGGCGCACTTCGCCGCGCTCGAGCCCGCTTACGACCGCGCTCAATTTCTCGACGACCTCGTCGACGTCGAGCACGAGCTGCGGGTCGGCGTAGAGCGAATTGAGGGGGACATCGGTCGCCAGCAATTGTCCGTTACGATCGACGATGTCGGGCCGCGACCAGGTCTGACCAATTGGCTCGGCGAGATTGAGATGGAGATCGATATCGGCCTTGCCCGCCAGCCGCAACAGCTGCCCGGCAATGGCGAGAAAGCACACAGCGAGGGCGGCAAGGGTTACCAGCGTGCGGTGCCGTGGCGGCGCCAACGCGGCGCCGCCACCCGGTGCGGCGGGCAGCAGCATGACGTGCGCGGTGTGCCTGTTCGAACGCGGCATGGGGCCTCACTGCAAGCGGTTGGCGGACGGCGCCGGCTCCAGGCGCAAATATTGCCGTGGCGTGATGGGAACGAGGCCAAGCCGCCGGGCCAGTGGTTCGAGCGCCTCCGGGCGTGCGAGGTGGGCGCGCTCGGCAGTGAGCACGGCGACATTGTTCTCGAGCTTTTCGAGATCGCGCTCTTGCTCTTGCACGCTCAGCTCCCGCTGCCGCGCATCGAGTTTGATGGCGTAGAGGGCAAATACGGCGACCAACGTCAGCAGCATCAGCGCCAGATTAATGAGGCGAAGCATGTGCGTTTCCCGACCGCGCCTCTCCGCGCTTAGCCGCCCGCACCTGATGCTGGCTCGGGCCAGGGGGGCGCCTCGGTGCGCACCGCCGCTCTGAGCTTGGCCGAACGGGCGCGCGGGTTGGCCGCAATTTCTTCTGCCCCTGGGCTTAGCGGCCGCTGGTTAAGGAATCGAAAACTTGGCGGCGGCGCATCCGGCGGCGCCGGTGGCAAATGGCGCGAAAGCTTGGGCCCACTGCTCGCCCGTTGCCGCAGAAAATCCTTGCATAAGCGATCTTCGAGCGAGTGGAACGTGACGACGATCAGCCGGCCGCCGGGATCGAGGATCCGCTCCGCGGCGCGCAAGGCGCGCGCCAGCTGCCCGAGCTCGTCATTGACGTGCATGCGCAACGCCTGAAAGGTACGGGTGGCGGCGTGGCGCCCCGCGACCTTTTCCCGGCCGAGCACGGCGACGACGAGCTCACTCAAGTCGCGCGTGCGCGCAAACGGTCGCTGGCTGCGGCGCACGGCGATCCGACGCGCGATGGTGCGCGCGGCGCGCTCCTCGCCAAGCCGAAAAATCACGTCGGCAAGCTCGGCTTCCGGCGCGGTATTGACGAAGTCGGCGGCGGTCGGCCCCTCCTGGGCCATGCGCATGTCAAGCGGACCGTCGCGTTGAAACGAGAAGCCGCGCTCGGGATCGTCGACCTGCACGGAGGAGATGCCAATGTCGAGCACGACCGCCGCGATCGGCGTAACCCCCGCGTCCCGGGCGATCAGGTCGAGGTCGCCGAAGGCGCCTTGGCGCAGGATCAGGCGGGCGGGGTAGCGCGCGAGTAGGGCGGCACCGGCGGCGATCGCGTCGGGGTCACGATCGATCGCCAACACGCGGGCGTCACCGACCGCGGCCAAGATCGCGCCGCTGTAGCCGCCGGCGCCGAAGGTGGCGTCAATGTAGGTCTCGCCAGCGCGCGGCGCCAATGCCCGCAACATTTCGGGAAGCAGCACGGGAACGTGACGCGTCCCTCTGCGAGCACCCGTCCCCGGCGGGGTGCCGCCCGGCGTCATCATTCCCGTGCTCCTCCCGCGCCGCCGTCCCCCGTACCGAGGCGGCTCCCCGCGCCGAAGAGGCGTCGATGGTCTTGAACTTTGGCGCGCGCCCGCGCGCGCCGCTCTTCGAAGCGCTGCGGTTCCCACATCTGAAATTTCTGACCCAGTCCGACAAAAGTGACATGGGTCGTAACGCCGGCATGGGCGCGAAGCGCCTCAGGAAGGACGATGCGTCCATCGCCATCGAGGCTGAGGATGTGGACGTCGCCATAGAGCGCGACAGACAGTTCGTCCCGCTCATCCGAATAGTCCGGCAAGCCGTCGAGAAGCCCATCGATCTTTTGCGCAAGGCTCTGGCCGCCTGCATCGAGTGCCGGAGCATCGAGCGAGGGGTAGCAGTAGATGCCCCCGGCATAGCCATCGCGTTCGAGCACGGCCCGGAACGGTGCCGGGATCGACACGCGCCCTTTGGCGTCGATCTTGTTGGTGAAGGTGGAGACAAAGCGATCCATCCTTTGCGCTTGAGCCTCGCTGCCACGCTCCGCCACCGACTTTGCCCGGGGTTGACTCTATCTGGGCTTTTCTGGGATTGCATGGGAAAAGATGGGAGTCAACGGGCAGCAAGGGTAGTGCCACGGGAAAATCCGCCGAAACGTGGTCGGAACGCCACAGCTCAGCCTTGAGCGTGGCCGCTGCCGTCGGACCGTTGCGCGATTGTCTGTTGAGGGAAGGCGCGCGCCATTCGCGGGCCCCAGGCCCGGCGCCTGATCGTCGGCTAAGCGTGCGGAGGCGGCTCGTCGGGATCGAGGTCGGCCCCTAAGACCTCATCCTCACCATCAGCGGGGATGGCGTAGCTGCCCCGCAGCCAGCGCGACAGGTCGACGTCGGCGCAGCGCCGCGAACAGAACGGGCGATAGCGCGCATCGCTCGCGCGGCGGCAAATGGGACACCGGCCGCGCTCAGGGCTGTCTGGGTCTGCCGCCATTTGCGATCTTAGGCTCTTAAGGGCGTGACCACGTGCTTACGACACGTCGGTCTCACCCTTCTTTAGCCAATTGAAATGGATCGGGAAACCCTCGGCCGTCAGCATCCCCACCACCTCCGTCAACGGCAGGCCGACGACATTGGTGTAGGAGCCCACGAGCTTTTGGACAAAGCACCCGGCCAAGCCCTGAATGGCGTAGCCGCCAGCTTTGCCACGCCATTCGCGTGAGGCGATGTAGGCATCCATCTCCTCCTTCGACAGGCGCTTGAAGCGGACGCGTGTGTCAACGATTTTGAGGCGCACGCGGTCGTCCGGGGTAATCATGCAGAGCCCGGTAACGACGCGGTGGTTGCGCCCCGACAACAGCTTGAGCGCCGCCACCGCTTCCTCGACGAAGCGCGGCTTGACCAGAATGCGCCGACCGACGGCGACGATGGTATCGGCGGCCAGCACGTGGGCGTCGGCGATATCCCTGTCGTTGGCGATCTGGTCGCGGGCCGCCTCCGCCTTGGCGCGGGCGAGGCGCCCCACCAGCGAGCGCGGCATCTCGCCCTTGGCCGGCGTCTCGTCGATGGAGGAGGGCCTAAGCCCGTCGGGCTCGATGCCGGCTTGCGCCAGCAAACTGAGCCGCCGCGGCGACCCACTGGCGAGCACCAGCTTGGGCTTGAGGTGAGCACGCCGGCCGGCGGGTTTGGTGCGCGCCAACTCGGCGCGCAGGGTCTCGCGGCGCGGTGCGTCGGTGCGGTTGGGGACGGGCGTTTGTGGGGCCTTGGTGAGGCTCATGGCGCCAGGCTCGCGGGGGATGGTTGCATCGGGGGCCGTTGGGATGGGCTAACGGGGCTTGAGGACTTCGGGCTCCGGGGTTGGCTCGGCGGCTCGGGACAACGCTTGAGGCGCACAACTGGCGCCGACATTGGGCATGGCCGGGGCGGAAAATCAAGCCAACCGGGCTCGGGCCCCGACCCGCCGCCGCTACACGGTCGGGCCGCCCTCGAAACCGAACCGACGCTTGATGCGCTGGAACAGGCCATCGCGCACGTTGCGATAGGCTTCCAGGATCTGCTCGCGGCCGGCGCTGCCGATCAACATGGTAGCGTCAAATGTCGGCCAATACTCCACCTCGACTGCCATGGTGCGGGTCAGCTCGAGGGCCTGGTGGTGGGCCTCCGGTGACAGCGACACGATCAGGTCGAACGAGGTGTCGTGAAGGTCGCGCAAGGTGTGCGGAGAGTGCTGCGTTATGTCAATGCCGATCTCCTCCATGGCGGCGACCGCAAAGGCATCCACACCGCCGGCGCGTACGCCCGCCGATTCCACATAGGCGCGACGGCCGGCCAGGTGCTTCAGGATCGCGGCCGCCATCGGCGAGCGCACCGAGTTCATGGTGCAGACGAACAAGACCGCGCCCGGCAGCTCATGGCCCCCCGCGCCCGCCACCCGCTCAGCCCTTCCAATGTAGCGCGCAAATCAGCGTGAACAGGCGGCGCGCCGTGTCATTGTCGACGGTGATCTTGCCCTTCAGCCGTTCCAACAGCACGCGGCTACCCTCGTCGTGCAGGGCGCGCCGGCCCATGTCGATGGCTTGAATGCGTGACGGTGGCGCCGTGCGGATGGCGCGATAGTAGTTTTCGCAGACGATGAAATAGTCCTTCATGACGCGCCGCAATGGCGTCAGTGACAACACCACGGTGAATACGTTGTCCGCCGCCTCCTGCCCGACCGCCAGCACCAGTCGATCCTCGGCGATCGCCAGATTGAGCGTGTAGGGCCCCTCATCGCGGCCGTCGAGACTGAAGAAATTGCTCTCGAGGATGTCGAAAATCGCAACCTCGCGCTCGTGCTCGATGCCTGAGGTGGCCCGCTTGATGGAGGCGCTGTCGAGCGTGATCGCCGTCAGCCGAGCCCTGGGGTTGGCGTCATTGCTCGGCGGCTCGAACATCGAGACCTCAATGTCGTCAGTCACTCTTGCGCCGGAGCGAGGCGCACCGCCACCGAGCGCTCGTGAGCGGCGAGCCCCTCCGCCCGCGCCAAGGTCATGGCCGGTGATGCTAGCCGTTTGAAGCTGGCGGCATCGAGCCGCAGGGTTGCCGTGCGTTTCATGAAGTCGGCAACCCCGAGCCCCGACTGGAAGCGGGCACTGCGCGCGGTCGGCAGCACGTGGTTAGAGCCGGCCAGATAGTCACCGATCACCTCCGGCGTGTAGGGGCCGAGAAAGATGGCGCCGGCATTGATAATTTGCGCGGCGAGGCGCTCTGGCTCGCGCGTGACGATCTCGACGTGCTCGGCGGCAATGCGGTCGGCAAGAGCGGGGGCTTGCTCGAGGCTGGCAAGCAGGATCACGGCGCCGAACTCGCGCCAGCTCGGGCCGGCAATGTCGCGGCGGGGCAAGCTTTCGAGCTGGCGCTCCAGCTCGCGCTCGACGCGGGCGGCGAACTCGGCATCATCCGTCATCAGGATCGATTGCGCGGCGGTATCGTGCTCGGCTTGCGCCAACAGGTCCGCCGCCAGCCAGGCGGGGTCGTTGTGCTGGTCGGCGATCACCAGCACTTCCGAGGGGCCGGCGATGGCATCGATACCGACGCGGCCAAACACCTGACGCTTGGCGGCCGCCACATAGGCGTTGCCCGGGCCGACGATCTTGGCGACCGGGGTCACGGTTTCGGTGCCGTAGGCCAATGCCGCCACGGCCTGCGCGCCGCCGATGCGATAGATTTCCGACAGGCCAACGAGATCGGCAGCCGCCAGCACCAGAGGGTTGATCACCCCGCGTGGCGCCGGCACGGCGATGGCGATGCGCGGCACGCCGGCCACCTTGGCCGGCACCGCATTCATCAGAAGCGAACTTGGATAGCTGGCAAGGCCGCCCGGCACATAGAGGCCAACGGCGGCGACCGGCGACCAGCGCCAGCCGAGTTCGGCGCCAACATCATCGCTGAACTGCACGTCCTGCGGCAGCTGGCGCCGGTGGTAGGCCTCGATCCGCTGCTTGGCCAAGGCCAACGCCTCAAGCGTGGCCGGGTCACAGACGTTGACGGCGCGGCGGATCTCCTCGGGCTCGATCCGAAGGCCGCAGGCGGCAAGATCGACCGCATCGAAGCGATGGGAGTATTCCATGAGCGCCGCGTCACCGCGGCTGCGCACATCGGCGATGATCTGGCGCACGGTTTCTTCAACGTCGGCCGAGACCTCGCGCTTGCTCGCCAGGAACGCCGCGAACGCCCGCTCGAAATCTGCATCTTTGGTGGCAAGGCGCAGTGGCATGACCGCCTTTCAATCAGATTTCAGCTGGAACGGTCGCTGTCGGGGCCGGCAGACGCCGGGCTGCCATCGGGATGCTGGGGTTTGAAGTTGACCTGCCACACCGGACCCAGATCCTTGAGCTCGGCTTCGACGCACTCGACGTGCAGCCGGATGGCGCCGCCTTCGGCAAAGTGCAAGGTGACATGGCCCTCCGGGGCCGCGGTTGGCTCGAAGGTCACGGCCAATAGGGACAGCACGGCGCGCTTATTCTTGAGATCGATGCCCTGCACCTGCGCACCGAGCACACGCTCGAAGCGAACGGCGGCGCGGCGGCGGGCGTAGCCGTCGCTGGGGATTGATCCCGACGCTACCGCCATCCAGTCGAAGCGATTGCCCACGGCGGCGAAGCGCCGCTCCTTAGGCAAATAGGCGATGTCTTCGACCTGAATGACGGCGTCTTGCAGGTGCGCCGACAGCACCGCCAAATCGTCGGCATCGAGCGCGATCAGCTTAAGCTCGGCCATGGATCCCGATCGTCCCTTGCGCGGCAGGGGTTGGAATGGGGCAGGTTCCGCCGCCCCGGCCCGCGAGTGATAGCGAACGCCGCCGCTGATTGTAAGAGGGCACCCATGCCCGCTCAAATCGGCCATCGATGCCGGGGGGCGACCTCGCACAGGCGCCGATCCCCTAATCAGCCGCTGACCAGCCGGGCAATGTTGGCCCCGCAACGGGAGAGCTTCTGCTCCAACCGCTCAAAACCGCGATCGAGGTGGTAGACCCGATTGATGATGGTTTCGCCCTCTGCCATCAGGCCGGCGATCACCAACGACACCGAGGCGCGCAGGTCGGTCGCCATTACCTGGGCGCCCCTGAGCTTGGCAACACCACGCACGGTGGCGGTATCTCCCTCAAGTTGGATGTCGGCGCCAAGTCGCACCAATTCCTGTACGTGCATGAAACGGTTCTCGAAAATCGTCTCCCGGATCACGCTGCTGCCGTGCGCCTTGGTCATCAGCGCCATCAGCTGCGCCTGCAGGTCGGTCGGGAAGCCGGGGAAGGGCTGCGTCTCGATTCGAATCGGCTGCAGCTCGCCACCATTGCGCGCGACGCGTACGCCGTCGGAGGTTGGCGTGACGGCAACCCCGGTCGATTCCAGCGCCTGGAACGCCGCCTCCAACAGGCTCTTGCGCGCCCCCTTGAGCTCGACGTCACCACCGGCCGCCGCCACCGCAAACGCATAGGTTCCCGTCTCGATGCGGTCGGGCAGTACGGTATGTACGGTGCCCTCGAGCCGATCGCAGCCCTCGATGTGTATGGTTTGGCTACCGGCACCCTCAATTTTGGCGCCCATCTTGACAAGGCAGTCGGCCACGTCACCAACCTCGGGCTCGCGCGCGGCGTTTTCGATGATGGTGTCGCCGCTGGCGAGGGCTGCGCTCATCATCACCGTATGCGTGGCGCCGACCGAGACCTTGGGAAAGGTGATCCTGGCGCCCTTCAGCCGTTTGGGCGCAGTGGCGACGACGTAACCGCCATCAATATCGATGTTGGCGCCCAGCGCCTTGAGACCCATCAGATGCAGATCCACTGGACGTGTGCCGATGGCGCAGCCGCCGGGCATCGAGACGCGTGCCGTGCCGCAGCGTGCCAGCAGCGGGCCCAGCACCCAGAAGCTTGCCCGCATGCGATTGACCATTTCGTAAGGCGCCGTGGTGTCGACGATATCGCGCGCGGTCAGATGAAAGGTCTCCCCCATGTGCGGGGAGGGGTCGGCACGTTTGCCGTCGATGGTGAGATCGACGCCATGGTTGCGCAGGATGCGCGCCAGAAGATTGACGTCGGCCAGGTTCGGGACGTTCTTGAGGGTCAAGCGCTCCGCGGTCAACAAACTGGCGATCATCAACGGCAGAGCGGCGTTTTTCGCGCCTGAGATGGGGATGGTGCCCTTGAGCGGGCGGCCGCCGACGATGTTGATGCGATCCATGGCAGTGTTCCGTTCGCGCGTGGTTGATAGCCGCCAACGCGACAATCGACGCAATTGAGACGACGCCGACGTGGCGGCCGTCAGCCCGGCGGCCTGTGGCCCACCGGATGCACCTCGGTGCCATCCTCGCCGTGCTGACGCCCGCGGCGCTGCGCCCTGCGCTTCAAAAGGTTGGCGCGCAGCTCTTGCGCCAGCCGAGCGTGGCGGCGCTGGCGCTCGGAGGACTTGTGCTGGTCAGCCTTCTTCTGCATGGCGCAATTTTTCCGTCGTTGGCGATACACGCCCCGCCCGTCCACCTTGTGTACGACCTGCGACTAGGCTAGCCCGCGCCGACTTGGGCGGCAAGGCGCCGTCGGGCGCGATATTCGCTGGCGATACCAAAGGCGGCGGTCACAGCCATGATGACGGCGGACGCCCCGAACACCCAGCGGGGCGACGCATGGTCCATGATCCAGGCGAACAGCAATGGCCCAATGATGCCGCCAATGTTGAAGCCGGTCGATACCACGCCAAATGCGCGCCCGACCATGCCGGGCGGCGCCGCCTTGCGCACCAGCATGTCGCGCGAGGGCATGATCAGGCCCGACAGAATGCCGGCCAGTGCAAAGCAGGCGATGATCGCGCTGGCCGACAGCGAAAGCAGTGCAACGCCGGCGATGATCGCCGTTGTCAAACCGAAGCCGATGGCGGCAACGTAGCCATGATACGGAGTGCGATCGGCCAAAGAGCCGCCGGCAAGGACGCCGATCGCCGCGCAGGTCAAATAGGCGGTCAGCGCAACATTGGCCGAGGCAAGCGTCACGTCCTGCGTGCCGAGCAGGGCTACGACCGAATAGGTTTGGATGCCGCCTCCCGACAGCGCCAGCAGCGTGAAAAAGCCGGTGAGCGCGATGATCGAGGGGTTGAGCACGCTCGCCAACCCGCCAAGCCGTCCATCCTGGTGGCTCCGCGGTTTGGCGGTATCGGCGCCGGTGGTCGTGCCACGCAGCAACAACAGGCCGGCGACGGCGGGTCCGATCAGGCCGGCGACGAACAGGGCGGCGGCAAGGCCTGCATAAGACACAACCCCGAGCAGGAGCGGAGGCGCGATCGCGCCGCCAGCAAAGCCGGCAAAGGTGTGCACCGAAAACGCGCGCCCGATGCGATGCTCGGGGATGGCATCGGCGAGCAGCGCGTAGTCGGCGGGGTGATAGACGCAATTGGCGAGCCCGGTGAGGACGGCAACGGCGATCAGCATCGGATAAGTCGTGAACGCCCCAAACAGGGCGAAGGCCAAGCCGCCGAGACACAAGCCCGCCATCAACACCGGGCGCGGCCCGACCCTGTCAACAACGAAGCCCATTGGCGCCTGCGTGAGCCCCGTCACGACGTTAAAGGTCGTGAGCGCCAACGCGATATCAAAAAACTCCACGTCCAGGGCGGACTTGAGCAGCGGCAGCAGCACCGGCAGGACAAGAATATAGAAGTGGCTGACGAGATGCGCCGCCGACGCGGCTACCAGCAAGCCGGTTTCGCTCTGGGGGGATTGCCGGTCCGCGAAGGGCCGCACCGTCTCCGAGACCATCGTCCCTGCCTAGTCGTTTTGCACTGCGGCCGCATCCCTAGCACGATGGCAAAAGAATGCGATATGCGAATGCGACTCGGGTGAAATGCACCAGCACAGTTGCGGCGACCCATGCTAGCGAAAGGCGCTGTCCGCGCTCGACGCGCCGCGGCCCGGGTCTCCCCCGCCGCAGGCAGAAAACGTCGGGGGGGCGCGCCGGGAGATAGGTCACTTGCGGTCGGCCAGTGTTTGGTCTAGCCATGGCGCACGCTATCCGAGGATCCAGTTGGATCGGGGCCCGGCCCACACACTGGGATTGCATCGCGCTAAAAAACAGAGGATACGAAGGGCATTGGCTGCCGTAGCTCAGTGGTAGAGCACTCCCTTGGTAAGGGAGAGGTCGTGTGTTCAATCCACACCGGCAGCACCAGATATTCAGCGCAAAACTGCCCTCTACTCTACTGCCGGTTTATTGTCCGGTCTCTACAGCAACGCGACAATTGAGGTATGTGGACGCGTTTTCGGTGCGGGCGGAAACGCAAATTGATGGCAAACGGCGCTCCGACCATTGAGGTTCGGGGGCGCTTTGGTTTTGCGCAGTGTACACCCGAAAAAGGTACTACATGAGCAAGCCGGATGATGGGGATCTGCAGTGTCTAATCCGTCCGCGGCAATTCACGGATCTCTACTGTTCCGCCGGCCTCAAAGTGCGGATTGCCGGCCAGCAGTGACTTCGCCTGATCGATACTATCAGCGTTCACCCTGATGTAACCGGTCAGGTGCTTGGTCAAAGAAGCTGGCTCGCCGCTCTTGCGAGCGCAGACGCCGTCGCCTATGGCGCTACCGCCTTCGAAGGATCCGCCGTCCTGCAGCTTTTGGACGTATGGCCCCCAGGCATCATCGTTAGTAATGGCGTCGTCGTGCATCAGAAAGATGTACTCGGCCATTTCGATCTCCCAATCTCCTGCCTCTGCGATCGAGGCCTTGCCACCGGTGCTGTTTGGACGTTCAACGGTTCCTTGGCGAAAACCGTTCCAGCGCGCATCAAGAGATCGGGACTGCGTTCAGCAGAACCATTCCTCACATGTGAGGCGCTGCGGTCTTTCGCGGCACCCTAGCCGCACACCGGGAGTTGTCGGACTGCATGCGCGCCGCGCTCCTCTTCAACGGTGCACAACGATGAGGCCGGAAATCGGGTCGACCGCCGTCGCCGCAAATGCGCGGCACGAAACCGGTACCGGGAAACCGTCGCCCCGCTGGCGGCGATGACAGAGCGGCAGATCGGGCCACTTCGGCGCGCGCAGGCTTCCGGACCGGCCAGGTCCCGAAATCGGCGACGTCGTTGGCACACGGGTTCCTCATCATCCCAAGCGATGCACGCGCCAAGCCGGTTGGATGACGCCGGCGGAAATCCCTGCGTCCGCGTGATTTCCTGCCGGCAGCTGTCACCACTTCATCACCCGAGCTGGCACGCAAAATCCCAACCGGCGACGGCCGATATCGGCGCCTCGCGGTGGCCGTTGACGTGCGCGGCCCGTGAATGCGTCTCCTCCGCAGGAGTTCCGCTGAAATGAGCCGCGTGGGCCCGCATCTGTGCGGGCCTACAGCATTACGGTCGCCAAAATCTCAGCAATAGTCCCAGTAGCCTCGACTTCTATATGGGTCCGCCCAGTACCAGCAGACGTCCGGAGAAGGGCGACGGGGTACCGCACCGACGGCGGCAACCGTGATGAGTGTGCCGAGCGCCACACCGGCTACGATGGTCCCGTAGTACGGCCGGCGAACCCACGGACGAGAGTACCAATACGGCCGCCCGCGCCATCCCCAACGCGGTCCACCACGCCAATACTGAACGGGCTGGATTGCGGTTGCTTCGCGCAGTGATGGGCGCGATTCGGTATAAGTGGCGGCAACGGCTTCCGTCAGTGACGGTGAGGCGAGAGCTGTTGCCAGCATGGCTGCAACTATCTTGCGATTGACCATCATGTTGTCCCTCATTGGAACCGAACTGTGCCAGATCCGGTCGGCAGGCCAAGCTTTTAGGCCTTTTTTGTTTCCGAGTCAGATTGAACAATGGCATTTGGACGAGATTTCGGCAGGGAAACCGATGCCATGGCGCCATCGAGGAGTGCCCGCCGCCAAGCAACGGCGCCTCAACGCCATGGTAGTGTGGGACCGCACCTAGAGCAGGTTGCCTTTCGGGCCGACACCGGTCGCTTCAGGCCGCCGCTCACGTTTCGCAACCGCGGGCTTACGTTCATGCCCTGCGGCCAACGCATCTCGAGTTCATGCACCTGATCTACGGTTGCATTGTGCCAGCAGATCGAGGACTGCAAGGGCGCGCCCATCTTGACGATGACTAGCTGCCCGTCGGCTGCCCAGAAGCAAGACCGGCTGTTGACAAGCCACCACCGGTCCTCTTAGGAAGCCGCCCATGGTGCTAATGGCTTCGAGACTGCGACTTACGTGACCGGTCCCTTTCGAGGGATCGGGCTGACGGTGTCTGCTTTTTGCTTTCTCTCGGAGCCGGATCATGGTCGCCCCGCCTCAATCAGTGACGCCATCGCACGCATCCACCATCGCCGAGCAGTTCAGTCGGCAGGCTGAACTCTTCGCCAAGTCGCCGGCCCTTCACAATGCGGCGGCCCTCGACCTCCTGGTTGAAGCCGGAGAACCGCAGCCAAATGACGACGTTCTTGATGTTGCCTGTGGACCCGGGAGCGTCGTGGTTGCGTTTGCCAGCCGCGTGCGCCGAAGCGTTGGGCTTGACGCAACCCAGGCCATGCTGGATCAGGCGCGCAGTCTGGCAACTGCGGGCCATCTGAAAAACACGGAATGGCACCAGGGGGACGTCTACCGCCTGCCATTCGCCGCAGCTTCGTTCGACATTGTCAGCTGTCGCTTTGCCTTTCATCATTTTGAGGCACCCGAGCGTGCCCTTGCCGAAATGGTGCGGGTTTGTCGGCCCGGAGGCCGGATCGTGCTTTGTGATGCCGTTGCCTCCGATGATCCCACCAAGGCCGCCGCCTTCAACCGCATGGAAAGGCACCGCGATCCTTCGACCGTCGCCTTTCGCCCGCTGGCCGTTCTCTACCAGTTGTTCGCGGATGCGGGGTTGCCCACGCCAAGCACCAAGACCTACCAAGTCCCGGCTGAGCGTGAGCGGCTGATCGCAATGTCGTTCCCGGTCGATGACGATCGTGAGCACCTGCGACGCCTGATCGATAGATCGGTCGATGGCGATACCATGGGGCTCGGTTCCCGCCGGGAGGGCGATACGGTTTGCTTCTCCTACCCCGCAGTCATCCTCGTGGCGGTAAAGCCCGAGGTGGATTGAGCGACGACCGATTTTGCCGGTCGCTTTTGCTGAGAGACGAGCATTCTCGGCAGATTGGCTACAAGCAAGCGGACCTCAAGCCCAACGCTTGATTCCGCTTGTTCAGTCTGGCGGCGCCGGGCGGGAAAAACCGCTACCTGGTAAACCCTCCACAGACTTGCTTGGCCTCATCCCAGCACTTGGCGCAGAACACCTTGAACTTGGCGTCCAGAAACCATTGTTGGGATGACCCGCCATCGAGGGCCCGCAGCGCGTGCTCGCAGCGTTGGCACCAGGCATCCGGACGGGCAGTGTCCGTATCATCGCCCCAGAAAAAGCCGACACGCTCACCTCGGTCAATCGCATGAGCTATGTGCTCGCAGACCAAGCCGATGCCTTCGCGCCCGTGCACCCGGCATTCAGTTTGTCGCGCATCCATGATTGTTGGCTCCTATCCACTTTCGCTATCAGAAGGGACAGTGCTTCTCCTTACGACAGGCTCGTGGGAAGGTCATGCCGGCTATGAGCTGAGTTATGCCGGCTGCAAAAATACAAGCGCGGACTTTACTATTCGCACTCGCCGCAGATCCGGTACGGCTACCTTGAGGGTTGGCGCTGGCATTGCACCGAATCCGGAATCGTTGGCAGTCGATGCAAGCTCGGCAACCCGTGGCACCGCGGCATACCAGCTCACAGAAGTTGGGCGAATTGCCGACGACCGAAACCGACGACGATTGTGGGTCAAACGCAGAGTTGGAAGGCGCGCTCCAGGTGCGGGAGCCAAGACGGCGCAGCTGGCAAGTTGGCGGGCGTCTGTTCTGTTCTTTTGTGATCCCGCGGCTGGGTCCCCGGCAGCATAGGCCGCCATTCGCCCGCGCCATCCTTCCGTTATAATGAGACCGCACGAGCACCCAGCAACAGCGTCTCGTCAACCTGATGGTTGCCTCGAGCCTGAAGGTCACGCTCCTCGCGCAACCGTCAGCACCCACATGCCATCTGAGTTCGCTGGGGGACGGGCACAAACAAGCAGGCGTTCGCGGGCCACTCGTTCGAATTGCGTACTGGTCATGGAAGGAGTTCTTGCAATCGCCGCAGCAATATCTGCGCTGAAGAGGAGCTCGGCCGACAACACCCCTCGAAGCGTGTTGAGATCACCGGCAACGCCGCCGATTTGAAGCTGAGCGTTGCTGTGGGGCGGCTCCATGCCCCTCGCCCCACCAGATGCTGCCGCACTACTCACACGCGTTGCTCGAGCAGATAGAGCACTGTGCGCGCGGCTGCCACAGATCGGGCGCCTTGGAGGAGGATGACGAAGGCATCTTAAGCCATATGAGTGCACGGCTTGAGCCGCTCTTCTATGTCAGGACAACAACAGACACCCATAAATTTCCCCTATAAGTTTTCGGCGTCGGGATGGGAGAGCAGCAACGGTGTTTCAGAGCACCGCAGCTTGCGACCAATCGGGCGCGCAGACGCGCACGGACACCGTCAAGCGCTCAGCAGGTGAATAGCGGAAACCTCGGTATACATGGAAAAGATCGTCCAGCCCTCCGGTGCCGATGGCGGTCGGCGTGCGTCGGATCGTCTTGGCGGCTTTGAGCAGCGACTGCAACAGAGTGCGCCCGGGACCGCGGATGCGCTCAGTGCCAGCCAGGCCCAAGTGCTAGCAGCCATCGTCGAGTCCTCGGACGATGCCATCGTCAGCAAAGACCTCAATGGGATCGTCGCCACCTGGAACAGGGGTGCCGAGAAGCTTTTCGGCTATCAGGCTCATGAGGTTCTGGGCAATCCGATCACGATGTTGTTTCCAGCTGAGCTGCAGGATGAGGAAGTGCGGATCCTTGCCCGCATAAAGCGTGGTGAACGGATTGAACACTTTGAGACCGTGCGGCAGCGCAAGGACGGCAGCCGCATTCAGGTCTCTCTGACGGTGTCGCCGATAAGAGACGCGGGCGGCCGCATTGTCGGCGCCTCGAAGATCGCGCGCGACATCACCTCGCGCAAGCGTGTCGAAGATGCGCAGGCTGCTGTCTTCGAGTTCACGGATAAACTGTTCCGCGCTGGGTCGGCGCATGATGTCTATGAGGCGGCCCTCGATGCCATGATCCGAGCGCTCGGATGCAACCGCGCATCGATTCTGCTGTTTGACGAGGGCGGGATCATGAGGTTTGCGGCCTGGCGTGGCTTGTCGGAGGCCTACCGGCAGGCAGTGGAAGGGCATTCGCCATGGACGCGCCAAAGTAAGGACCCGTCACCGATTATTGTCAGCGATATCGAGGCGGCCGAGCTGGATGCTGCCCTCAAGGATACCATCAGGGCCGAAGGGATAGCCGCGCTTGCGTTCATGCCTTTAATCGCCCATGGCGAGCTGGTCGGTAAGTTCATGACCTACTATCTCACGCCGCATAAATTCACCGAAGCTGACATGAACATTGCCGTCACCATTGCGCGCCAGCTCGGGTTCAGTGTGGAGCGCATGCGGGCCGAAAAGGAGCGCATAACTGCCGAGCGAGCCAAGGAGCTATTGCTGAACGAGAGCACGCACCGCATCAAGAACACGCTCGGGACGATTCAGGCCATGGCGGGGCAAACCCTGCGTGGGGCCAACCCTGACGAGCTGCAATCGTTCTTGGCGCGGCTACGGGCGCTGGGCGAAGCACACGAGCTGCTCGCATCAGAGAACTGGCACCGGGCATCCCTCCTCGATGTGGTCGGGCGCGCCGTAAAACCGTTCGCGGCAAAACAGGAAGAGCGCTTCGTCGTCAACGGTTCGACAGTCTGGGTCTCCGCTAGTACATCGTTGAATTTGACGCTGTGTCTCCATGAACTGGCGACCAATGCGATCAAGTACGGCGCTTTGTCCAACGGTACTGGCCAAGTGCGTGTCTCATGGGAGGTGATGGACGAATTGGATCTGTGGAAGCTGCAGTTGACATGGAAGGAGACGGGCGGCCCGCCCGTCAGCGCGCCCAAGCGCCATGGATTTGGGTCTCTGCTCATCACTTCGACCGGGGAGGAAAAAACCCGCATTGACTACCAGCCAGATGGGGTCAGGTGCTTCCTGGAACTATCGCTTTGATGACTTTCACGCAAACTCCTGCTTCTCATACTCTCGGAGTTGTTGCCCGGAGCGGACCGCCGCCAAACCGGTGAACCGCCGAAAGCGAGGGATCAACACACGCCAGGGACAGGGCGAATTACATAGTTGCGGTGGCCCGCGGCTTTCAAGCCAAAGGGGCTCGACTGTCACCAACATGCGCAAAGATTGTCGGCGTCGTGCCGGACTGCGGAATTGGCAGCTGGTCTCGTCGCGAGCGTGCCGTTCCAATCGCGGAAGTTGTTGTGATTGCCGGGTACACGGCATAAGTTTAGGCCCAGTGTTCCGATAGATCAACGTGAGGATCGTCCATGTTGCAGGATCTCATTCGAGCAGCGGGCCTTGCCGCGATGGCTTTCGTCGCATGCCTCGGGTCGACGCCGGTTGAGGCACAAACGACGCCGCCGGCGGTCACGCAGGGAGCGAGCGACATCAAGCGGACGATCGTGCAGAGGTTCGATGTGCCTGGGTCGAACTACGAGACTGTGATCGCGTTGGTCGAAATCGCACCCAATGCTGCGATCGGCAAGCATACACACCCCGGCGTCGATAGCGGTGTTCTACAATCCGGCGATATCGTTCTCAATGCCGAAGGCCGGTCCGAGCAAAGCGTAAAACCCGGCGATAGCTGGCAGATCCCGCCAAACACGGTGCACTGGGGCAAGGCGGGACCGAACGGCGCCAAGATCGTCAACACCTACGTGGTCGAGAAGGGAAAGCCACTGGCCACGCCCGTCCAGTAGCCGATCGCGTCCGGGTATACCGGTTGGCAGCCGTGGGAAGACATCAGCCCAAGCACGCTTGTTTGGGCTTAAATCCTTAGTCGCGCCGAGCTGGGCCAAGCGCACGCAGCGCCGAAGTGATTGCGCTCCAACTTACAAGTTCGCGGGCAGAGCAGCGTTGCAGGCATCCACATGCCACCCCAACGGGAATGTTGCACCGCAATGGCGTGCCGCAGAAGTCAACTTGCCCCGCCGCGGCCACTCGCACCCACGCCGTGACGGTCTCGAAGTGGTTGCGCCACCGACGTTTTCTGCCTCGTGCCCGCAGCGTCAGCAGTCGATACGACAAGACGCAATGCTGGGGCAATCGCGTAGGCCTTCGTCATGCCGGCGGCCAAATTGGTTCGCATTATGGATGTCTCGGCTGGCACGAGGTCAGAATGACTGGTGCGGCGCGGTGTTCGGTGCTCATTTCGATTCGTGGAGAGGGCGGGTATGAAACCTACGCATGCGTTGATCGCAGCATCGTTATTCGGCTTGGCTTGCCCGACTGGTGCAACAGCCGCCACTTTGTGTGTGGGAAAGGACTATGCCAGCGTCTCGGTGGAGCAAAGGAACCAGCTCGAAACGGAGCTGAGAAAAAAGGGCGGCCTCAAGCGCGGCGACGAGTTGGCTGCCTGCGATCCGCAAACCATTGGCGCCACCCGGTCCGCATCGAAAAAGAAAGCTGATCCCAAGCAGGCGAACAGCTGCAAGCAAGACTGCGACAAGGTCAGCGGCGTCGCGGAAGCTGTGTGTCTGATTCCGGCGCTGGCGGCGGCGTGTATCATCGTCAAGCCGGCCCTCAAGTCCGTCTGCCCCGCAGCCTGCGAAGCGCAGCACGCACGATCGACGCCGCAGAGTTTACCCAAAGTGGCAATTTCGAGTGACACGTCTCCTGGCGGAGGACGACCGTGACAGCTGCGCCGACCTAAACAGCGAGGCTAGACAGTCCGCAGCCCTGTGCGGGCACACGCATACGACGGCACATTTGTGTGGGCTTGCTTGCGCTGCTGCCGCGAGCAAGTCCCCAATCATCTTCGGGTTGCACATGCCGGTGGCCGCTGCGGCGTGGTTGCGCCAGTCGCCACGCTTGGCTGCGACTAAGCCGATCGCCGAACCGAGGAGGGTGCATGATCACCAAGCTCGTTGAGGCCTTGGCGGCACGCAAGATGTCGGCCTTAGAGCTCGTCAAGCACACCATCGCGGGCATTGAGCGGTTGGATCACCGCCTCAATGCTGTCGTGGTTCGGGATTTTGCCCGCGCGCAGGCGTCGGCAATGGCTGCGGATGCGGCGTTGGCCCGCGGCGAGCGGCGTCCGCTGCTCGGCATTCCAATCACGCTCAAAGAAGCCTTCAACGTCGCCGGACTGCCGACAACCTGGGGCAATCCGCAGTTTAAAGACTATGTCGCCACGAATGATGCCGTCGTCGTCTCTCGGCTAAAGAGCGCCGGCGCCGTGATTGTCGGCAAGACCAATGTGCCGGCGCAGCTTGGCGACATGCAGAGCTACAACAACCTTTATGGAACGACCAACAATCCCTGGGATCTCGGGCGCACACCGGGCGGCTCGTCGGGAGGAGCCGCGGCGGCGCTGGCGGCCGGATTTGGTGCCCTTGGCCTTGGTTCGGACCTCGGCGGATCGTTGCGGGTACCGGCGCATTTTTGCGGCGTCTTTGCCCACAAACCAAGCCTCGGGCTCATTCCCGAACGAGGGCATACGCCGCCGGCAATTGTGCCGGTGCCGCGCGACTCGGACCTTGCGGTCATTGGTCCAATGGCCACAAGCGCCAGCGACCTTATGCTGGCGCTCGACGTGCTGGCGGGTCCAGACGAAGAACGCGCCGGTATTGGCTACCGGCTGGCCCTCCCCCCGCCCCGACACGAGAACCTCAAGAGCTTTCGCGTGCTTGTCATCGATTGCCATCCGCTGCTGCCGACGGGCAACGCGGTCGGCTCCGCGCTTGCACGCTTGGCCGAGCGGTTGGCGCGCACCGGGGTCAAGGTCGCGCATGCCAGTCCCTTGCTTCCCGATCTGGCAGAGTCGGCGCGTATCTTCATGCGACTATGGTCGTCGTTCCGGGCGGCAATGGCGCCGCCCAATGTCTATGCCGAGATGCGCAGCGCAGCTGCGGCGCTGTCGCCGGACGATGCCAGCCTTGCCGCCGAGCGGGCGCGCGGCGCCGTCATGAGCCATCGCGATTGGTTCGCAGCCGATGTCGCTCGCGCCCGGCTGCGACAGCAGTGGCGCATGGTGTTTCAGGAGTGGGACGTGGTGCTCTGCCCGGTGATGGGGGTGCCGGCGTTTGTGCACGATCATTCGCTGCCCATTGAGGCGCGGCAGATTGCGATCGACGGCAAAGCGTGTCGCTATCGCGATGCACATCTGGTGTGGTCCGAACTTGCGACCACGTCGGCGCTACCGGCGACCACGGTGCCGATCGATCTCTCGGACAGCGGCTTGCCGATCGGCATCCAAATCGTTGGGCCCTATCTCGAAGATCGCACAACGATTGCCTTTGCCGAGCACATCGAGCGCACGTTCGGTGGCTTTCGGGCGCCACCCGGTTATGCCGATTGAGCCCCGCCAACATCAGCCCGATGCCGCCGCATCAGCAGCTCGGCTTGGATCTAGCCAGTGGCAAAAATTAACCACGTTGCGCCGCTGGCGGTGGGCAAACCCGGCGGCAAACATCGGCAGTCAAGCACACGAGTGTCGAGGTCGTGCCTGGCGCTACAGCCCGAAAGGGCAGTTGCGGACCATGTTGGTTTCTGGTCATGGTTTTCAGGGAGTGCCGGCCTCGACAGCGGGTGGCATCATGATATCGGTGTGCGCCTCAACAGGAGAACACACGATGCGTCGACCGATCGGCCTCTGTGGCTTGGCTCTCGCCGCTGCGCTCACGCTCGGTGGACTGCCGCAGGTTAGCGATGCGCAGGTCTCCAACAAGAAGGTAACTGTTGCTAGTCTCGAAGGCTCGTGGAACGGCGGCGGCACTGTTTCGTTCGCCTCCGGTGGCACAGAGCAGGCGCGCTGCAGGGCGCGCTTCAACCGGGCAGGTGAGCATAGCTATGCGGTAAATGCCACATGCGCCACGGCTTCCGGCAGAGCCGCCCAGACCGCGACCGTACGCCAGGTCGGCAACAACAGATATTCCGGCAGTTTTTACAACAGCGAATACTCGATCTCAGGCGTGATCGACATCGTCGTGCACGGGTCAACCCAGACCGTACGCCTGATCAGCGACAGCGGATCGGCGGTGTTAAATCTCAGTCGATAGACAACGCCGAATGGCCGGCACCTATCACTCCGCGCACTAACCGCGGCCCATTCAAGATTTCTGCGTCACGAGCGCGCTGAGCGAAGGCACCGGGTGCAGCCAACGCCCGCGTCCTTCGCCGGCAGTTGCGAGGCAATTGTCCCGATTGGCACGCTTGCGGCCTTTCTCGGTGCCGCTCTCGACAATCAAATCGCCGGACTGGAACGCAGCCGGTTGGCGCTGAAACCGGGTGGCAGCTGGTCTAGCCGCATTGTCTCACCGGCGTTCACTCTTATTGCGACTGACCAGCATCAGGAAGTCGCGGAAAAGGCGTGGCGTCGGATCGGCCGAAGGCTTGCCGCTGGGGGCGGTTGGCAGGTTCAGCGCTGTTCCCCTGTGGTTGATTCTCGTCAGCGTTGCGGTTAGGCGGCGACAGCGTTTTGCAGGTGCGCCTGTAGTTCTCGCAGGCGCTGGAGGGCGTGCGTGAACACGTCCTTCAATGGACAGGCGCTGGCGAAGGCCAGCTTGATGCGGCGGACGCTGACCGTCACCACTGCTCCGATCTTCAGAAGTTTGAGGCGGATCGATCCGCCGTGGCGTTGGCCATATCCTGTTCCGGCAACCTCAATCGTCCCCTCCTATCAGCTGACGTGCGATGTTTGTCCACTAGGCGCATGAACGCTAACACTCAATGCAATGCAGCGCCGCCGGCGGGTTGCAGCCTGTGCCACTCACAGATAGCCGCACGCTGCTTCTCACAAGGGTAGGCGTCCCACGGCCCGGGCAACGGGTCCTGCCCGCGCAATAACGCGCACCACCTCACCGCAGGTCAGGCGCAGGTCAACGAGTTCGGAGTCGATCTCGCGGATCCTTTGGTCTTGGCACTTCATTGTCTCACTCCTCGGGAAACTGCCGACCGCATTCTCGGACGCGCCAAACGTTCTCAATGTGGGTACTTCGAAAGGTTAGATCACCATTTGGTTGAGCTGGCGCAGCGGTCGGGGACCTGACATGCGGGAGAACGTCCGGAGAGTAAAAAACAGTGCGGCGCCGCAAACGCTGGGGGCATTGGTGACCTTGAACAGCATTCTTGCATGGGCTAAATCGTTGGATGGGCCAAATCATTGGATGGGCTAAGTTTTCGCCATGCTCGGGTTCGAAACAATCGGCAACGCGACGATCATCGTCCACGACGGCGTCCCCGTTCTGGTCACCGACGCGTGGATCACCGACAGCGCATACTTCGGCAGCTGGGGGCACTCGCACGCCATTCCGACCGAGCAGCTTGAGGCGATCAAGCGCTGTAAATTTTTCTGGTTTTCGCATGGCCATCCCGACCATCTCAACGGCGAATCGATACCGCTGTTCGCCGGAAAGAAGATCCTGCTTCCCAACCACGTCGGTGGCCGCATCCACGGCGACCTCGCCAAGCAGGGCCACGACGTCTACGTGATGAAAGATCGCACCTGGCTGGACCTTTCCGAGAACGTCAAAGCGATGTGCATCTCCGACTACAACCAGGATGCGATCATCCTGATCGACGTCGGTGGGCGCCTGCTCGTGAACTTCAACGACGCGGGCGACCGCGGCTGGGGAACATTCGTCAAGAAGACCGTCGCCGCCTACGACAAAAGCTTCATGCTCGCGCTCTCCGGTTACGGCGACGCCGACATGATCAACTTCTTCGACGAGAGCGGACGGCGCGTCCTGCCGCCGGCGACACTCAAGCGGCCAGTCGGCGAAGCCATCGCGAGGAAGCTGGAGCATTACGGCTGCAAATACTTCGTACCGTCGAGCTCGATGCACCGCTATCAGCGCGAAGACAGCTTCTGGGCAAACGACTTCACGACTCCGCTCGAGGCGCTCGCGACCGGCTTCGACTCCGACCGCGCCGAGCTGCTGCCGGCCTTCATCCGCTACAACTGCGAGACCGACACCTACGACCGCATCAATCCGGCGTCGAACGCGCTCGTTTCGCGCCCCCCCGGCGACTTCGGCGACAACTGGTCCGACCTGCTTGAGCACGGCGAGCTGGACGAGATCAAGAAGTACCTCACGTCGATCGAGCATCTTTTCAGCTTTCTCGATTTCGTGAACTTCCGCGTCGGCGGCCGTGACAACATCGTGCCGCTGGCCAAGAATCGCTTCGACCGCGGCATCACCTTCGAAGTACCGCGCGGCTCGCTCATGACTTCCGTGCGCTACGAGATCTTCGACGACCTGCTGATCGGCAATTTTATGAAGACGACGCTGCACGGTCGGTGGCCCAAGACCGGCCTGTATCCGGACTTTTCGCCGTTCGTAGCCAAATACGCTGACAACGGCCTGGCAAAATCGCGTGAAGAGCTGCGTTCGTATTTCAAGACCTACCGTGAGCGCGCCCTCGTCGATTACCTGCGCCACAGCCTCGAAGAGCGTACCAAGAGCGTCTTCCGCAGTTACGTCTCGCCCGAGTCGGAGGTCTACCGGTTCGGACGGAAGATGTACTGGCAACTCAAGACGCTGCGCTGAAAAAAGCGCCTGATCTCAAGTGCAGTCGTCTAAACCTTGGCCCGCCAAACCGGGGCGCTTGAAACTCAGCATACTTTTGCCCTCGCCACCTGGTGACCGATTCATCTGCCTGAACACGATCAGGCACGGGCTGCCAGAAATCACACCGACCCAAATCGACGCCCTAGTACCCGGAATCTGAAGTGACTGAGTCGCGTTTCCGCCGAGGCCGATCAGCTTGGCGGTCGAGATGATTCCGGATGCAATCAAGGTTCGGCTGAAGCCGAAAGAGTGAGGTGGCCCCTATCCAACGGACGGCCCGGCGGCAAGTTCGTAAGCCGGAAGACTGGCATTGTCCGCACGCAGCTCGGTCGCCCGGGTGCCGAGAAGGAAATGCTGGAGGCTGCCCGCACTGAGCTGGGCCAAGGGCACCGGCATCGCGTCGGCACTGTCCACCGACTTAAACGCGAAATCGGGGGACATGCCGCGAATTGATCTGGAAGCCCCAGAAAACGAGCACGCGGAGGGCAAGGACGGCAAGAAACGCATCGGGGGTACCCTCACCGCCGCCGTCACGGGCGAGGGTATTCTTGACGGTCTGCATTCCGGCGCGCACCGGGTCTTGTTCATGGTGCGCTTGAATTCAGCAGCGCAAAGTATTGGCGTGGAGGTTGTCCAATTCAACTCCGACCAGGGGAGCCAATTCACGTCGCCGCGCTTCACGCCGGTCCTCAAGGAGGACGACGTGAAGATCTCGATGGACGGCAAGGGTCGCTGGATGGACAATGTCTTCATCGAGCGACTCTGGCGGTCACTCAAATACGAATGCGATCGAATTTTATTGCTCTCAGCGCGCCCGCATTCGGCGCTCGCCGGGCTAACGCCCGACGAGGCCTTCGCGGGCGCTGAGAGCGAGCAGCGACTGGCGGCTTGACAGAAACTGGGCCAAGCTTGATCCCGCCGCCGCTCCCGGGGAAAATTTGGGCTTCCCGCACCCGCTAGGGCCAAACTCCTCAGCGCGCTCGGGTGGGTCCAACGGCGCTTGCTGCGCCGCGCCGCGCCCCCCAACTCTCGTCTTTGCCATGGCACCCTCGGCGCCCGATCGTGCGTTAATAGGGTCGGGAGCAGCGGAGAAAGGATATCGGATGCAGCTTACCGACTTCGTCCGCCGCTTCCGCATCGACAACCCCGAAACGTTCGAGCTCGCCAAGCGCGATCCCGGGGATACCGGCGGCCTCGACATCGACAAGAAGGACGCCAAGGCCTTCCTGGCCGAAGGCATCGAACGTTTGTCGGATCTTCAGGAGCGGCTCTATGCCCAGGATCGATGGGCCGTGCTGCTGGTGTTCCAGGCGATGGATGCGGCCGGCAAGGATAGCGTGATCAAGCACGTGATGTCGGGCGTCAACCCGCAGGGCTGCGACGTGCATTCCTTCAGGCGCCCAAGCGAGGAGGAGCTCGACCATGACTTTCTGTGGCGAGCCACGCGTGCCCTGCCGGAACGCGGCCGAATCGGCATCTTCAACCGGTCTTATTATGAAGAGGTGCTTGCGGTGCGCGTGCACCCGGAGCTGCTGGCGCGCCAAAAGCTGCCGCCCACCTGCACCGGCAAGAAGGTGTGGCAGCACCGGTTCAAGGATATTCGCGGCTTCGAACGCTACCTGGCGCGCAACGGCCTGTTAATTCTTAAGTTCCATCTACAGCTCTCGAAGGACGAGCAGAAGCGACGCTTCTTGCAACGTCTCGATACGCCGTCCAAGAACTGGAAGTTTTCGCTCGACGACCTCAAGGAACGAAAGCTGTGGGACGAATACCTGGCGGCCTATGAAGAGGCGATCCGGCATACCAGCCGACCGGAAGCACCCTGGTTTGTGGTCCCCGCCGACAAAAAGTGGTTCACGCGGATAGTGGTCGCTGCCGCAATCGTTGAGGCCCTCGATCGCCTTGACCTTAAATTTCCCGTGCTAGACGCGGCGGCGCGCCGCGACCTCGATAAAGCGCGCAAAGCGCTGCGCTCACGTCAGGGCTAGGCTCGTCAGCAGCGCGTGCACCGCAACCGGGGTGCGCGTCCGGACCGCTGGCAACGTTAGGCATCGCCGCTGTCGTCGATGTTTGCGACCGGTTGCGTGTCGCGCTTCGTGAGCGCGGAGAGCTGCGACAGCCAGGGCTGCGCTGAGCGAAACCAATATTGATCGCGCGGCGTTAGCTCTGCCCGCTGCCGCACCGCGCCGAGGCGCAGCCAGACCACCTTGGCATCGGTTACCGCGGCTCCGGCATAGATCGGCGTGCCGCAATCGGGGCAGAACGTCTGCTGGCGCCGGTTGCCGTTGTCTGCGGTCTTGACGTAGACCTTGGGCACGCCGCGAACAAGTCTGAACGAGCCCGGTTCGGTCGGCACGATGGTGCGGAAGGCCGAGCCCGACAGGGTCTGGCAATCGCTGCAATGGCAAATGACGACCTTGGCCGCGTCGACCTCGGCCTCAAATTGGATGTTGCCACAGTGACAGGCACCGTCGATTTTCATGCCCCTTCCTCTTTGATCCGATGGCCGGCGAGCGACGCGAATGCTGCGGCCCGTCGCGCATGTCGCCGCAGGCAGCAGGCGCGTCAGTACCACACTCAATGCAGGTCACGGGCGGTAACGCGCACAACCAAGACGTTGACCTCGAGTTCAAACTGGCCTTCATCGTACTTGGCGGCGGCGATCTGTGCAAAGCGCGGACGGTAGCGCAGCAGACGCTCGGTAAATTGTGCCTTGGTTGTTGGTGTCGGCTGCTCGAGGCCTGCGAGCAGGCGTTGACAGACATCCACGCGCACCGTCTTGTCGTGATCGGTCATAAAGAATGAGGCGGTGCCAAAGGCGACGCTGATTCTGCATACCTTGAGCGCGAGCACCACGCCGTGCCTCGTTCGGTTTCGATGGGATTGGCGACAGCAGATCAGACAGGCTATTGCGCCCCGCCGGACGGGAAATCCGACCTTTTGCTAGGGGTTGGCTGCGAGCAACGCTGCTGTGAGGAGCCGTTGTGAGGAGGCGGGGGCTCAGCGTGCTGCGGCCGCAGCCGGACCGCAGCAACGAGGCATCCGACCAGGCCGTAAACCGGTAGGCGATGGCTTTCTGCGCCTGTGCTCTTGCCGCAGGCCACCCCACACCGCCGACTCAAATCCGACAAGAGCGCACAAAACAGTGCCTGGGGCCGGCGCGTGAAGCTCAATGTCGAGGCGCAAGGCAATGGCCAGCGCATCGAAGGAACCTTGTTTCGTGAACTAGTTTGACACCTTGGCGGCGGACAACTCCACACCTCCGTTGAGGCCGGCGTTACCGCCAGTGATGCGTTTGTGCATGGAAAAACCGGTGACATTGCGTGGTCTCCTACCGATCAGCTTTTCCGGAACGCTTGCCCAGCGAGCCTTGCCGCTCGTCAACTACGTAGACCTGCGCCGTGAAAGTTCGGTGCACGCTGTGAACACGGAGCGCGTCGTACGGGGTTTGCCGATCGTCGAGCGGGGTTTGCCGATCATTGAAACTTTGATCGAGTCATGGGGTTCTTGCTCACTCCCTCAAAACGGTGCAACGACTAATCACAGTAGAGGGACAGCGGTAAGCTCTGCCCGTGCAACCGGTCGAGCTCTATCATGGATGGCGTTTAAATCTGTGCGGGTAAAGTGAGATGCCCTCGACCATAGCAATTGTCGTACATCCCAGCCGTATCGTCCGCGAAGGACTTGCGAGTATTTTGGCAAACAGTCCCTTTGCGCCTGCGTGCAGTGCCCCTAACATTGAAAGCGTGCCCAGCAGAGTGGTCAGCGCAGGCGAGCAGATGTTGGTCCTCATCGGCGTTCCCGAGGGTAGCGATCTCATCGAAGGCATGGTTGCTGCGAAGGTTCGGTTTCCCGACGCCCACGTGGTGATCCTCGGTGATCCAAGCAACGGCGACCTGGTGATGACTGCTCTCACATCGGGTGCCACCACCTTTGTCGATGAGAACGTGCCCACGTCTACGCTGATCAGGGAACTCGACCTTATAACGCAAGGCGAACCCGTCATCTCCGTTTCGGTTCTCAAACGGCTGTTGGGGCATTCGTCGGCGAACCCTCCTGAGGATGCGCCCGTGGCCTGTGCGGTGGATGAGCCGGAGTTGCTGGAAACTCAAGGCTCAGCCCAGCACGGGATACAGCTCTCCGGCCGCGAGATGGTAATCCTGAAAAGCCTGGTGGATGGTGCATCGAACAAGATCATCGCAAATCAGCTCAAGATCACCGAGGCCACCGTCAAGGTTCACATTAAGGCGATCCTGCGCAAGATTCGCGTCAAGAACCGTACCCAGGCAGCGATCTGGGCCTTGCAGCGGCCGCTGCTGCCGAATGTCTCCCACCCGGGCAAGGACGAATTGCCGTTCATCCGCGAGGGTGGGAACGGATCCACTCACGAAACAGGCGATAACGGGTGGCGAGACCGAGGTGGCGGAGCGCATTGACGCTAGCCGCTACGGCAGAATGCCATGACCAGGAGGCTCCAAGCGCTATAGCTCTACGAGCCTTAGTTTTTTCCCAAAGCTCGCTGACGAGCTTGGCTCGTTCGTTGCTGCGGGCCGCAGCGGCCTCGCTGCCCGTTCGCGTCGGCGCGAAGGAGCGTGGATTATCTGTTGGGCTTATGGCCCCTGCGCTCGAGCATCTGCGGCAGCGGCTATGGCACGACAATCTGGATGAGAAGCGGCTGTGGCAAATCATGGTCGCGCCGAACCTGTAGCGACGCAGGCGCTTGCTACGGCGCCATCAAAAAGCAATCAGCTCGGTCACGCCCTGTTGGCGATCGCCAAGCGCGACTATCCGCTTACGCCTTGGGCGTGAGGTCCGCTTGTTGGGGGTGCTTCTGGCCGAATTGTGCAATGCCGGAAACGTCGGTCAGGCCATAAGGGGACACTTGTCACGCTTGCCTGCCAACCAATAGCGCGTCCGTTGTGAGAGGTGTTTGTCGTCATAGGCGACGTCCTTAGTAAGCCATACGGATAACTGTTATTGACAGCTCCTCGGCGCGCACCTATAGTTAGCCGAATGGATAACTTATCATCGCATCTTGACCATGTGTTTGGCG
>Ga0126384_10000230_pt1 | contig 29019 bp, 33 predicted proteins | sample PanSoiMetPlot_36_FD_92543 | JGI IMG/M metagenome (GOLD analysis project Ga0126384, IMG submission 92543) | Tropical forest soil microbial communities from Panama - MetaG Plot_36 | ecosystem: Environmental > Terrestrial > Soil > Tropical forest > Bulk soil | place: Panama | collected 2016-02-17 | reverse complement strand
TGGAAGAGGATTGTGGGCTGTCGCTTCGTCCACCGCAGGCGACCGCTAAACCCAGCGCGCCCGCGAGCCAGAGTTTTCTCATTCGTGACATCGGGACCCCTCCCGGTACCGGATGTAGCGCGCCGTAGCTGCATGTTTCGTGCGAGCGAAATCGGCGCCGTTTTGCCGCGCTGTCGGGAATTACGGGCCGAATTCGGGCCCGGCGATGGCGAGAGTTGAGCAGGAGATCGCCAATTTTCGCCAATCGCGGTGCCTAACTCTTGCTCAATTGCTCAATCGCGTGAAGCTGTGCTTAGCGCTGCCGAGCGGCAGAATCAGCGCGGCGGCGATCGCGCGCGGTGATCGCCGAAAGAGGAAGCCAGCTCATCCGAGCACCAACAGCTCACGCGGGACCGCGCGCCTTAACGATCCTCCACCGCTGCTCCAACAACTCCCTGACGTCATCGCTGGCAGTCGGGTACGAAGGCCACAAATCATTTCTGCTCCGTGCCGCGCCCCTGACACCCTTTCGTGTTCCGACCGCGTCGTTGTAGAAATCGGTCAAACAGTTGCTCCCCGCGAGCAACCCGCTGGATGGGACGTTTTACGTGTGGAGCGGGCTCCAAGTCGGAGGATCACAGACTCAAGGCGGTAAGAATCTCCCGAACCGCTTCCGCCAGCGTAAAGCGTGGGGCAGCTTTCACCGATCCGAGTATCGATGCGCGTAGAAAGTAATTTTCGAGTCGAGGTCGGCGAGCTCGCAGATGAACAACTCGTATCGCTCCGCCTTGTTCAGCGTCGAACCGGGCTTGTGGTAGCCGCGTGGGACGATGGTGTGGCTCCCTGTCTCCGCTTCGAGAAAGAGCCTCCTTCGCTAGGTTGGAAGCTCCAGCACCGCATCCGGGTGAATGATTCGCTCGATGGCGCTCTCCGTCTCGGTACTCTTTCCACGGAAGGCGCACCGAATCAGAGGGAATCCACTTGAACGGCAAGGCCTGTGCATTCAGGCACCTGGTGATGCGAGGAGTGCCGCTCGCCGCCGTCCAGAAGTTGCTCGGCCACGCCAGCATCAAGACGACGATGCGCTACACGCACCTGTCTCGGCCGATCACGCTGGATGCGGTATGCGTCCTCGATGGCCCAGGGGCACAAGAGGGGCACAAAGTGCAGGACGAGAAGCAAACCGTCTGAAATTCAGGCGGTTGAAAGCGCGCGATACAGGATTCGAACCTGTGGCCTTTGGCTCCGGAGGCCAACGCTCTATCCAGCTGAGCTAATCGCGCAATCTCGTTTTTGAGACCTTTACCGCAACATCGCCTGCTCCGGAAGCTGCCACCGCGTCATCGCCGTGCCCCAGGCGGCTGCTCGAGGGCGCAGGCGGCTACGGAATCGGAAGCGCTCTGAGAATGCGCCCGTTCGGAACCTCGATGCGCAAAAGGACGCTCGAGCCAGATTTCGCGTCCCGCAAGATGCGATTGAGATCCCGAGCATTGTTGACCGGCTTGCCCCCAGCCTCGACCACCACCATTCCAGGTCTGAGATCCGCGTGATCCGCGGGAGACCCCGGTTCGATGTTGGTGATCATCGCACCTTTCTTCGAGGGGGATCCTTGCACCTGCTGAGCGTCTTCGAAGGCCAATCCGAGCTTGTCGCTCTTGCTCGGCGCGCTTTCATCGCCCCCCTGTCCGAAACCGGTCCCAAGCTCGTCTTCTGGAGGTCGTTCGCCCAGCTTGACTTTAATGTCCTGCTTCTTCCCACCCCGGTAGAGGGTCAGCGTCACGTCGTTGTCTGGGGCCTTGAACCCTACTCCACGCGTCAGAGCTCGCGACGAGTCCACCGGCGCTCCATCCATGGCGACAACCGCGTCGTCCGGTTTGATGCCCGCCTTTTGCGCGGGCGTGTCGGCATTGACCTCCGAAACCAAGGCGCCGTGAGCGACCGGAACGTTCAGCGACTTCGCCAGCTCCGGCGTGAGGTCCTGGACCTGTACGCCCAACCATCCACGGCGAATCTTCTGCCCCTTCTCCAACTGCGGCAGCAAAACTTTGGCGATGTTCGACGGAACGGCGAAACCGATGCCGCTTCCGCCGCCGACGATTGCGGTGTTGATGCCGATCACTTCGCCTTTCAAGTTGAAGAGCGGACCGCCCGAGTTTCCCGGGTTAATCGCCGCATCGGTCTGCAGAAAATCGTCGTACGGTCCGGCGCCGATCTGCCTCGCTCGCGCTGAGATGATTCCAGCGCTGACGCTGGAGGCGAGCCCAAACGGGTTGCCAATTGCCAGCACCCAATCCCCCACTTTCATCGCATCGGAATCTCCCAGCGGAACGACCGGAAGCTTCTCCACCTTCCCCTTGAGCTTCACCACCGCGATGTCGGTGAGTGGATCGCGGCCCAGGACGTCGGCGTCGAAGGACCGCCCGTCTTCCAAACGAACTCGGATCGCGTCGGCACTTTCGACAACATGATTGTTGGTGAGCACCGTCCCATTCGAATGAATGATGAAGCCCGAGCCCGCTCCTTGTCGGATTTGCGGCGGGGCCTCCCGCTGGCGCCGGTTTCCGCGAGGCGCTTGAAACCCGAAGAACCTGTCGAACAAGTCCGAACCGTCAGAAAACGCCGGAGACCTCACTCGCGACTGGACATCGACGTTGACCACCGCGGCCTTGACGGCATCCACCAGCGGCGCCAAGGACGGCAGGTTTATCGGTTGACCCGGGGAGGCGCCTATCGCGGAGTTGGCCGCGGCGTTGACCGCGGCCCGATCGCTGCCCGCCGTGCCAGCACCACCGGAACCCTGTTCTTCTGACTGTCGCGCGCAAACTGACCCGGCGGCGAGCACGAGAATCGCTAGCCCAGCCAAGCGCAGAGCTAAAGCCGCACCGGTTCGATTCGGTCTTCCCGTCTGAATTTGCATGGATAACGCCCCTAAGTCTTCAATAAGTAAGGCCAAATGCCGGCAGAGACATCGTAATTTTGGTTGAGGGTGGCGCTGCGCTCATTCGACGCCATGAACAGAACCAGCGGTATGGGTGTGTCAAGCGGAAACGTATCCCGCGGCCGGGAATGTTCGGTGGATGCGCCGGTGTTGCGTCATGGGAGGGCCCAAAGAAGGTGGACTTGCTTTGATGGTGGAACCATTTCCTACCGAAGTGCAGCTCGCGGATGACCCCGATAACGATGAAGAGCTTTCCGATGCTCCGCGGATGCTATTCTGCACGTTCTATGAACGATGCTTGGATTTCGCGGTCAAGCAGCGCTGGGAAAACTGGAGTTGCGCTCAGTGCTCGTTGGCGAACCAGCAGGCCAGCCGGCCCCGCGCTCAGGAATTCGCAAGCTGCGGCAGAAAAGAGAACGGCTGGGTGTAGAGCCCCACATGGCTGAAATCCCTCGGACCCGCTTCGTGGTGCCCGCCAACCGGCCGAGGATTACGCACGAGCCGGATCGATCCGCGGGGAAATGGACGCCTCTGTTCCCCGACGTGAACTGGATCGGCTTTCAGGACATGGCCGCCGCCCAGCTTCCACCCGATTTCGGGTGGACCTCGAGCCCGAAGCAACGGCAGGAGGAATACGGCACCAGCGTTGGCCCACTGAACCAATCCAGCGTCGCGGGCAGGCTTCCTCGCGGCTCGTGACGAGCCCCCGCTGGCGAGGCTACCCGGACGGTTCAGTCACCCGAAATGATTGGAGGAATCGCTGAGCATCCGCCGGCTCCGTGCCAGGAGGATAACTCGTCACCAGCGTGTAAACCTCGTCTTTGCCATGGATGATTCGAGCCGAGACTCGCCTCTGATTTGCAGGTGAATCCGCCGTGAACTCCATTCCAGGCATGCCGGCGACGTCGATGTCCTCCGTGGAGAGGAGTTGGCCGTTGACACTTTTCACCAGCTGATCGCGCTCGCTGGTGAGCAGCTTGTTGGGACTGGACTTGCCCAGCGCGCCCGCCGGGAACTTGCTGTAGCTGATCAAGTAGTTGATGTCCTTCTGCGGGTCCGAAGCTTGCGAGATGTGAATCTCCACCGGACCCTGAGCGGTGTCGCGCGTTTGTTCACTGTGGGTGACGTTCGCCGGCGCAAGGACCGAAAAATTTCCGGGGGACGAATAGGGCACCAGAGTCTGCTGGCTTGGGGCGGGCGCAGGCGCTGCGCTTTGCGTTGAAGCGGTGGGAGGAGCTGCCTTCTGGTTGTTTCCAGCGCTCTTGCCGGTGGCACAACTTGCAAGCCAGACCGCCCCAAGAATCCAAAGGAATGCACGCGTCATGTGAACACCTCTCGGTGAGCGGAGTTTGTGCACCGCCGGCCAAACTGCAACCCTGCGGGTTTCGAGCACACTAATTTTGATGCGCGGAGCCCAGCCCCGACCCCACGAGGGCTTCGTTGAGCAACGTGGTGTCGACGATTCCACTAACGTCCGCACTGCGGGCGAAGCCAAGCTCGTACGAGTGCATTGCCGCCAGCGAAAGCACCTGAGGCAACGGATGGACGGCGGGCTCCAAACGCGAAAAAGCATCCTGGAGTACCTTAGCGGACAAGGGCTTGCCGGTCAGCCGTCCAAATGCGTCGTTCGCCTTTTCGGCGAAGCGAGCCGGTTGCTCTCGCCACCGACGCGTCAGTTCCAGATGTGCCTTCAACATTGCCCGAGTGTCATCAGCCCGAGTCTTCAAAAAGTCCGTGGTCGTCACCAGCAGCGTGGTGTGAAAGGTTCGGTCGGGCCAAAGATCGCGCTCGTCCACGAGAATGTGACCTCCGCCCTGCCAAATCAACCTTGCGCCCCAGGGTTCCGGAACCCAGGCCCCTTCGAGTTTCCCGCTCGTGAAAAGACCCAGGATGTCGGCATTCGAGAGGGGGATGACGGTCACATCGCCCCGGGAGTCCTCGGCGATCTTGAGGCCCTGCGCCTTGAGCCAATATCGCAGGGCGACGTCTTGGCTGTTTCCAAGCTGGGGAGATGCCAAGATCTTCCCCTTGAGATCCTGCGAAGTGCGAGCGGTCTTGGTCACGAATACGGCGCCCCCATTCACCGCCGCCGCGATCACCCGCAATCCGCCATCCGCCTTGAGGTAAAAGTTGATCGCCGGCCCAGTGCCAACGTAGGAAAAATCGATCGAACCCGACGAAAGTGCTTCCATCGCCGAGGGCCCAGCGTTGAACTGCACCATCTCAGCTCGCGTGCTGCCCAGATGTCGGCTGAAGGTCCCCTCGAGGTTTCCGACCAGAGCTTGGGCGTGAGTCACGTTCGGGTAAAAGCCGATTCGCACCAGCCCAGGCTCGCGGCGGGCGCAGCCTCTGCAAGCGGCGGCCTGTAGGGCCAGGCCCGCCAGTAGCAGCAGCCTGCTGCTTTTTCGGAGCATCGACCCTCTCTTAACTGGTCGCCACCAAACCCCAGCGCCGGCGGACTCTCAGCTCCACGGTCTGGAACAAGAAACGATCCACCGCGGTCCCGATCAGAATGATCGCAAGCATCACCGCCATCACCTGCGGCACTTCCATGAGCTCGCGGCCGGTATTCAAGAGCTGCCCCAATCCCCCCGAGATAAACAGCAGCTCGCCAGCCATCAAAGCACGCCACGCGAAGCTCCATCCCAACTTCAGCCCGGTGACAATGCCGGGCAGCGCGGCGGTCAACAGCACCCCGCCGTAAAAACGCAACCCCCGAATCCCGAGAGTGCCCGACACGCGAAGCAGCATTGGGTCGATGCGGTTGACGGCGTCCTCGGCGCCGATGGCGATGCTAAGCAGCGAGCCCATCACCACCACGAAGATGATCGCCGCATCGTTCAGTCCAAACCACAAGAGAGCCAGCGGCAACCAGCAGATCGATGGAAGGCCCTGCAGGCCCATGAGCACCGGCTTGACGGCCTCCCGAAATATCCGCAAACGGGCCATCAGGATTCCCAGTGGCACGCCGATCGCGACCGAGATCAAGTAGCCCTGAAACATTCGGCTCAGCGAATGCAGCGTGGCCCGCGCCAAGCGGCCGTCCAACAGCATCCCAACGAAGCTCGCCGCCACAGCTTCCGGGCCAGGAAACAGGTGTCGAGGCCAGGGTCCGGCGCGCGACAGGGCCCACCAGGCGCCCACCACGACCGACATGAAAAGAGCTTTAGAAGCGAGACTGCTGAAGGAAATTTTCATCGTGTTCTCAGGGGCCGTTCAACGCTCCCAAAAGGATAGGCGATAAGAGCTGTGGCCACGGCCAATGCCACGTTAACTTCAAAACCTGGCACCCACCACCAAGCTTAATGAGCAAAAGAGGGCAGACCATGTTCGCAGGCCTTGACCCGCACGCCAAAAGCGGGGCTGATTGAACTCGCAACTTAGCAGCGCACCCCACCCCTGGAGGGAACCGCGTGACCGGGAATGGATTGATTTCGGTTGGAATTCTCGAGGACCATCGGCTGATCCTTGAAAGTCTCACTTGGCTGTTAGAAAGCTCCGGATTCCAGGTCACGGCCAAGTCTGGTGAACCGCGCGCCTTCCTGGCTCAGATCGCGGAGCGGCCGCCTCAGGTTGCCCTGATTGATCTCGCTCTCGAAAGCGCCAGCAGCCCGGCAACCAGCGGAGTCGATGTCCTCCGTGAATTGCGGGAAAACCATCCCCAGGTACGAAGCTTGGTGCTATCGGCGACGCACACCCCCGACATGGTGGACCGCTGCTATCACGAAGGGGCGGCTGGTTACCTGTACAAGCTGACGGCAACCAAGGACACCTTGACGGATGCAGTCCGGGAAGTCGCGATGGGGAAGCGCCTCTTTCCAGTTCAGTTCCTGGCCAGCAGCATGAGCGACGGAGGCAACAACGATCGCCGGCCGAGTCTCTTGGATGGAATCACGGATCGCGAACGCGAAGTGCTCGCCTATCTGTCGACAGGCGCCGACAACGTACAGATTGCGGACTTTTTGCGAATCACCGAGCGGACCGTCAAGGCGCACGTCTCGAATCTCTACCGCAAGCTGCGGATGAAAAATCGGGTCGAACTAGCTCTCCTGGCCCGCCAACAGGGGTTGAAGGTTCCGCCCCGGGCGTTCGCGGACGAGTCCGGAGCGACATCGTCGAACGCTGCGAGCTGAGCGCCGCCGCAAAATCTGCGCCTTTCAGCCGCGTCCTCCCAGTTCTCCGCAAATTGAGCGCCCGCGGGAACCCGATTTCAGGCAATCCGCTGGCATTGGCCGTGCAAACCGAGGGCGAGCGATCAGGAGGCGACTTCGTGCATTTTCTCATCCCGGGGGCCCTGTTGTTGGTGGTGCTTGCCACGGTACTCGCGTTCCTGGGCTATGCCCTTTGGCCCAGGCCGCCGATCACCGCCTCCTCCACCCAACACCGAACCGCGACGCCTCGACTGAGCGCGTAAGCTCGCGTCTCAGAACGCGTTAGGGGCTTTGGTTCGGGCGGTAAGGCGAAATCAGCTGTGGATTGCGCACATTTCGTCTCGCCGATACGCTTTCCTTAAATCATGGACGAGAGAGCGGAGTCGCAACCTCACGTTCTGCTGGTGGACGACAACCATGCTTTCGTCGAAAACCTCGCGGAAATCCTGAGAGCCGAAGGGTACGCCGTCGACTCCGCGGGATCGTGCGCCTCTGCCCTCAAGCGCGTCGATCATCGCGTGGACGTGGCCCTCGTGGACGTTCGGCTCCCCGACGGCGAGGGCACGGCGCTCGCGAAGACGATCAAGGAACAAAATCCAGAATCGGAAGTCATCCTTCTCACCGGTTACGCGACGCTCGAGTCGGCGGCCGAGGCGGTCCGCGCCGGCGCCTGTGCCTATCTGCTCAAACCCTGTGCAACCCCGGAGCTGCTGCTCACCCTGGAGCAGGCGATGCGCCAAGTTCGGCTCCAGCGCGAGAAGCGTGAATTTGCCCGCCGCGCGCAGGTCGCTGAAAAGCTCGCTGCGGTAGGCACTCTCACCGCTGGTCTGTCCCACGAGATTAGAAACCCGTTGAACGCGGCGGGACTGCAGCTTGCGGTTTTGGAGCGCCGCCTTCAGCACCTTCCCAGGGAGATGCAGCCCACGCTTCTAGAACCGCTTCTGCTGGTCCGGGACGAGATTCGGCGGCTGGATCACATCCTCGAAGACTTCATGCAGTTTGCGAGGCCCACTCAATTCGTTGCCCAGCCGGTGGACCTCGATTCCGTAGTGCGCAAAGTCTACAACCTGCTCAGGAACGACGCCGATCAGCGCGGGATCCGACTGGAGTGCAGCGGCTCCGGTGAGGTTTGGGTTTTGGGTCACGACGAACGACTTCGACAGGTGATTGTCAATCTGGCGCTTAATGCCCTCGAGGCAACGCCCAAGGGGGGATGGGTGCGTTTGAGTTGTCAACCCAGCGAGAGGGAGGTGGCGCTCTCCATCGAAGACAGCGGACCCGGCATCAGGCCTGAGGCGATCGGAAGAATTTTCGAACCGTTCTTCACCACCAAGTCGGCGGGGTCTGGGTTGGGACTGTCGATCGTTCACGCCATCGTCACGCAGCACAGCGGCACCATCAATGCGGAAAATGTTCCCGGAGTGGGCGCACGCTTCACCGTACGCCTGCCCGCGGCCCGTCGCTAGGACGTGAGCAACCTGATCTCGAGCGTGCGCCGTTCCTTCGGCCGAACGCCGCTCACTGTTTTTCACCATCCTGCTTACCGTCTTCCGCTCATCGGCCTCGAGCATTCCTTGGGCATCGAGCCGCGTCGGGCGGACTTCGCGGTCTGGGTGCTCGAGGAATGGAAAGCGCTGCGCCAGGAGCAGATTCGGTCCTCGCGGCCCGCCTCCTACGAAGAGCTTCAGGCAGTGCACGCGCCGGACTATCTGGATTCGCTTTCGGATCCGCGCGTCTTGGCGCCGATATTCGGCGTCGATCCCTCCGACATTCCAGTCGATGAGGTTTTATACACAACGTGGGTTGCTTGCGGCGGCACGGTGGACGCCGCGAAGGAGGCGCTCAGCCGCGCTTCGCCAGTCCTCAACACCCTCGGCGGATTTCACCACGCCGCTCCAACCCGCGGATCCGGATTCTGCCCAGTCAATGACGTCGCGGTGGCGATCGCGGCGCTGCGAAGGGACGGGTTCCAGGAAAGAGTGGTTGTTCTGGACCTCGATGCCCATCCGCCCGATGGAACCGTGGAATGCCTTCGCGATGACTCTCTGGCTTGGATCGGCTCTCTGTCCGGCTCGAATTGGGGCGACTTCGCGGGGCCCGTCGATGAAACGGTATTGCCAGTTGGCTGCAAGGATGGGGAGTACCTGGCCGCACTCGAGGCGCTGCTCTCCCGGATGCCGAAGTGCGGCTTGGCGTTCGTCATCGCTGGCGGCGACGTGCTTGCGGAGGATCGCTACGGTCAACTCGCGCTCACCCTCGAGGGAGCCCGGAGGCGAGACGCGCGCGTCTGCGGTGCCCTGCGCGGTAAAGCGAGCGTCTGGCTCCCCGGAGGAGGTTATCAACCCAGCGCCTGGCAGGTATTGACCGGCACCGGCCTCGTGCTGGCGGGCCGCCCCGCCGCGCAGATTCAACCGGGGTATGATCCGCTCTCCGCCCAGTTCGGCAGAATCTCGCGCAACATCGGAACCCAGTTGCGGAGCTGGGATTCTCTTCTCAACCAGCAGGATCTCGATGACACCCTGGCGCGAAAACCAGCTTCCAGCCCGGCGCTTTTTGGCCTCTACACCCGGACCGGTCTGGAATACGTGCTGTTTCGCTATGGAGTCACGTCCCATGTGCAGAGATTGGGCTACCGCAATCCCCGGGTGGAGCTGGAGACCGAGGAAGGCGGGGGCCGAATTCGCCTGCTGGCCGACGCCCAAGGACAAAGCCATCTGCTGCTGGAGGTGGTGCTCGAGCGAAGGTCCCTTGCGCAGCACGAGGTGTTGTTCGTCAACTGGCTGGCGCTGCGTCACCCGCTGACGCACTTCAGCGCCAGCCGGCCTCGCTTACCTGGACAAGACGTCCCTTCGCTGGGGCTGGCGAGGGAGATTGCGGAGCTGCTGGCGTTGATGGCAAAGCGTCTGGGACTGGACGGCGTCGCCTTTCAGCCGTCCTGGTACCACATGGCGTACGCCGCGCGGTACCGAGGCCGCTTCATCGATCCCAAGCGGCAGGGTCGCTTTGAAGCCTTGGTAAGAGACCTCAAGGGCGTCCCCTTGCTGGCCGCAACCAGCGCGGTCGAGGAGGGTCGCGTCAAGCTCAACGGCCAGCCCTATCGATGGGAGCCGGACCCGATGGTCATCTGGCTGAATGCGCCATCGTTTGACGAAGCAGTCGCGTCCGAGGAGCGCGAGCGTTCGTCGTTCACCGTCGAGTCGGCTGCGTCGTCCAGCGGCTAGCTCGAGCACCGGCGTACGCAAATTTGCCGCGCCTTGGGACAGGCCGCGCATTTTGTGCGTCGCCGACTGTACGGGACCGCGATTCCTCGAAGCGCTGTTGGGCACGCCACGTGAATATTCCCTCGGCAGGATCTGAGGAGTTCTCATGAAAAAAATCCTGGTGGGAATCGACGGTTCCGAGGCCTCTTTCCGGGGCATCAAGATGGCCTGCGACATTGCTTCGTCGACAGGTGCTGGTGTGACGATCGCCTACGCGATGGTTCCGATCGTTCCCGATCAACACACCGACGTCGAGACCGCCGCGCTCTCCCAGAAACACGAGCGGCAATGGGCGGAGCGAATTCTCGATGAAGGCGTCGAAACCGCGAGCGAATATGGCGTCAAAGCTGAAACGATCACCCTGGGAGGTCCGGCGGCTGAAGCGCTGACGGACTTCGCGGTGGCACAGAAGTTCGACCTCGTGGTCGTCGGTACTCGTGGCCACGGCGCGGTGGCGAAGGTGCTGATTGGCAGCGTCGCGGATCGTTTGGCGCATCTGTGCGATCGCCCGGTCTTGATCGTGCGGTGACGACAGCTTTTCGCGCGCCGATTGACCGTCGATCTGCATTCTTTGCGCGCGATGGTCGCCTCCCGTTGTGGCGCGTCCCGGCGCTCCCAACCGTTGGATCAAAGTTTGCTTCGGTAGCCCCAGGCTCATGACTCGCCTGCTCGTCCTGGTTCACGACGTCGCGGCTTGCGATGCGTTGAAGACGCTTCTGGAAATGGATGGCTTCGAAGTTAGGGCCACCAACTCATCTGGAGCGGCTTTGAGCTACTTGGCCAACGAGCGGTTTGTCGCGGTGATCGTCGACGTTGACATGCCGGGCCAAGGCGTGGCCCTGATCCGCGCGCTCCGAGCGGCGGCGCCCAACTTACCAATCTTCGTGATCAGCAGTTACCTTGCTTCTACGGATACGCGAGCCGCCGCAAGCTACGGCCTCGAGCGTATCCTCACCCGGCCATTGAATTACGAGCGCCTGATGAACTATCTGCGGCAGTGCCTGGAGGCGAAGTAGGAAGCGCCACGGACTAAAAGTCGACCCGTCCATTCAAGTGCGTCGAGCTATTTTGGTTGAGCCCGCAGCTTTGATCCATGGTGGCGCGGTGGCACTCAACGCATCGGCAAAGGTCGCCCTCGGCGATGCCGGAGTGACCGAAAGACGGAGTCCTTGAAGGAATTCCGTGGCAAGCGCCGCACGCCGCCTGCGAGATGCCCGCGGTCCAGTTGGGCACCTTCACCAGGTTTGGGGCCGTATCGTCTCTCAAGCCAATACCGCCGCCATGGCAATACACCGAACCGCAGGTCGCGTTGGCCGCGTTGTAGAGGGGCTGAGCGCCGTCCCTTCGAGCGAGGTCGCCGGACGACGGCGGGAAGACCACCGCGGGAGGTGGATGGTCGATATGACCTGGCGAATGTAGAGCACTGGGCACCACGTGGCATTCGTCGCAAGCGATCGGCCCACGCAACCGGTGCCTGGCTTCCAGATGCGCGCGATGCGCACCCACGGTTTGCAAGCGATCGTCACTTCGGCCTAACACGTCCGTGGGTGGAGCCGAACTGCTGTCATCGCCGTGGCATCCATTGCACCCGGTTCCATTCTTTCCCAACTCGATGACGCCGTTGGCGTGCGTTTGCGCCAACAGCTGGCCCCCGGAATAGGCCTGCTGATGGCACGCACTACAACGGTCGTCCGCATGACTGGAAGGAGGCAGCCCGTGGCACGTTCCGCACACGACCGAACTGACTCCCACGGCCGTCCATTGAAACGGCTTATGATTGGCAGCGGTGTCGGTTGCCGACGGAGCGTGACAATAGCCGTTGGTGCAGGTCGCGGTGTTTCGGTCCCAGGTGCCGGTTCCGGCTCCCGTGCCGGCGAACGTCACGTTCACCGGGCGCGCGTTTGGCTGATCCGCGTTCTTGTAATGGTTGGCGGGATCGAATTGATGGCACCTGGCGCAATCAAACCCGGCGTGGATCACACCTCCCGTTGAGCGGGGAACCGTGTGAGAACGATGCGCTCCGACCCCGAGAGAGGTGGTGACCTTGATTCCGTCCAAATCGCGCGGCGGCGAGCTCCACCAGGGTTCCATCGCGGAGATCGTCGCCGTCGAGTCGCCGTGGCAGGTGTTGCATGCCGTCACTCCCTGGCGGTGGCAGCTGGTGCAGGCCACCGCCGCCCCGCCATCCAGGTCCGAGCCATGACACCCGGTGCACTGCTCGAACGGGTATCCGCCACTGGGGTAAATCGATCCGCCCGTGCGCAACGCCAGACCGTGGAACTGCGAGGCATCGCCTGGATTCATCCACCCGGGGTCGTGGACGGTGTAAGAGGCCTTTGTCACCCGACTGCGAACAACCCAGTCGTTGAGGACGGCAAGCTGATCGGCAGGGATCGCCGAGTGGCCCGCACGGTTTCCCGAGGCGGCCTGCAGCAGCGCTGAATTCGGATCTCCATAGCTAACCCGCGGGGTTCCATCATCCCGCCGCGCGACGGCGCCCAGATAGGTGTCAATTCGGTAACCGCCTTCCGCCCGAGTGGGGCCATGGCACGCGCCGCAGTTGGTAACCAAAATCGCGGACGCATTCTGCTCGTAGGTGGTTAAGGTCGAGGAGCCCGTCTGGCTGTTGCGCGCTTCACATCCGGCGAGCGCTAGCGAAGCGACAATCGCGTACCGCCAACTCCACAGTAAAAGCTCGCGTCTCATCGCTCGCCTCACATGTGGCAAATCACACACATGCTGTTTTTACCAATCTCGCTATGCGGGTGATGGGAAGTCCAGCCGGGTGGGTGTGGATTTCCCCCGACTCCTCCGACGCGGTGGCAAGAGACGCAGTTGGAGCTTGCGCCTTGGTCATGACAGGCGGCGCAGCTGTTGATGTCTCGCCTCGCCGCGTCGCCGTGGAAGCTGCGACTACCCGGCAGGTTCCAACCCTCCGGATGTGGATTCCGGGGGTTCGCTGCGGCCGGGGTGAGGTTTTCCCGCATGTGACAGCCGTCGCAAAAGCTGGTGCCGTGACAGCGCCGGCACATTGCCTCGTCGGCCCGCGCTTCAATGCTATGACGGCCGAGGTAGTCGCCGCGATGGACAAAGGCTCGCTCCACCCGTTCCGGAAGCCGCAATTCCAACCGGACTGGCAGCGAGGAGGAATGGCAGTCCTGGCAGAAGTTCTGTTCGTGACATTGAGTGCAAGACTCCGGGTTGGAGCGCGCCGGGCGCGGGTGAGATCGAAGGAAGTCCGCTTGGTGCGAGAAATCGCTGACCGGTCGAAGCGCAAAGCGCGACAAATCCAGATGACAGCCCGTGCACGAGCCGGCGGCGTACTCCATCTCATGCTGGTGGCAATTGGTGCAAACGGCCATCGGCGGGACGAGATCGTCGTTCTGCCCAGGTTCGGGCAGCTTGAGGTGGCAGCGGCTGCAGTCCTCCTGAACCCGTTCGATGTGCGAGGCATGGGACATCTGCAATCCTTGGCTGCGCTTTGGGAAGGGTCCGGCGAATTTCACGTCGCTGTGGCAGAAGGAACAGTTGCCTGTCTCCTTTTGCTCCTTGTGGCACTCGAGGCACTTTCGCTCCTTGGGAAGCTGAACCGCCTCGAGCGTCTTGGCGTCGTAGACGTCGTCGTGACAGGTGATGCATTCGATCTTCGCCTTCGCGTGGCGCTGATGCGAAAACCCAATTCGATCTCGCCCGGAGCGCTGGTCCCCCTTGAGCGTGACCGTGGCGCAGGCAACCGCCAGCAGCATTCCGGTTGCGGGACGCCAATTCCAAAGCGGGCGCCTTCTCACCGCGTCTCCTGGTGGTGAAACGAGAATTCGTACACCACGCGGGCAAGCACTTGAAACGTACCCGAGAAGAACGGGGTCGACCCGGCCGTTCCCGTCAGGACCGCGCGCCAGCGCGGCAGAAAGAGGTAGCTGGCGCTGGCGGAAGCAGTGATGGAGTGGCCGACCCCATTTACGTTGTTTTTCAAGAAGTACGCATCGAGGTCCGCGGTAATGAAGAAATCCGGAGTGAATCGCTGGATCCCAAACAACCTGGCGTCGAAGTATCCGTTGGCAGGGACATAAAGCGCCCTCAGCTCGGCTCCAACGGTGGAAGGGATGCGCAAATTGGCGCTAACACGGCCGCGGCCATCGAAGCCACCGCCGCTATCGGTCGATACCGAGTTTGCGTCGATATAGGTGTTGAGCCACCTTTGGGGCCTCCAGGCCACGCTGCCTCCTATTTCGTCGCGTCGCGTCTCTGCGAACACTGAGAAGATCGACGCTCGCGAGATGAACAGATCCGGCGCAGTGCGCCGGTACCTGGCGGAGACCTCAACTTTGGGGATCGGCTGGTAAAGAACAGCGAGCTCGCCCTCGGCGAGCCGACTCTCCATCAGGCTCCAGGCAGCGAACCCATTTAGCGTCCACTTGGGATCCGGGACATAGCGCGCATCCAACCCGAGCTCGCGACGCCCCACGATGGAATGATCCCATACCTGGTTGAAGGAAAAACCGAATTCAGTGCTGTAGGATTGCCTCCAGAACACCCGGCCCCCAATCACTGAGTCCCCGCGCGCCACCATGAACCGTGGCACCGCTGGAGCTCCCCAGTACCCGGAGATGCCCAGGCCGCGCCAGATCTTGACCTCGGCGCGAGCACCATCGATCGGGGTCAGTCGCGCCACACCGCCGGTGACCAACTGCCTCCCGAGCGTCAGCGTAAGGTGCCGCCCGAAGACGCTTCCCTGGACGTACGCCAGGTCGAGGTCTCCGGTGAAGACGGTTGTGTCGCGGTGAGCCACGATGCCGTCCGCGCCCGCCCAGCCGGAAACCGTCAGCCGCAGGTCCTGAACGTAAGAGATTTCGTCGCTTTTAAGAGAGAGAGCAACCCGCTCGAAAAAGGGAACTACCACTTTGGTCTGGCCGTCTCGCCAGTCTGGCTGCGTCCCCACAAAGGTCGTGGACGACGCATCCACGGTGGTTCCCGCGGCCAAAGCATTGTGGGCGAGAAGGACCAGCAGCAGCGTCCCTCTTGCGGCCATGACGCCTTACTTTCCTAACGAGCGCACGTAGGCGGTCAGAGCATCGATCTGATCCGGCTGCAGCGAGTCCTTGTACCCATCCATTTCCTGCTTGATGCCGTTCTTCTCCGTCTTCACTCCATCCGTGATGGCCTTCTTGATCTGCGCGTCTGAACGACCGCTCTGCCAAGCCTTGGTGGACATATCGGAGATCGCCATCTTCTTGCCCTGATCGGTATCGCCTTTGCCGTCGGCGCCATGGCAAGAGCCGCACTTCGACTTCCAGAGGCGCTCGGCTTTTTTGTCTGGCGCCGACTGGGAGAAGGCAGCGGTTGCAAAGCTGAATACGCCGAACACCGCCAGCAGACACAACACACGACCAGGATGATGCGGAAGACGCATGACAGCTCCTATTCTCGTGGGTAGATGGGGACGTACGGATTTGCAATCTGGTGCACTTTGTCTACTGCGAACTCCGCACCACGTCCATGACAGACCTCGCAACTCTCGATCGTGCCTCCATCCGGGTCGTGGTAGGTATTGACGGCGGCGTGGGCCGCCGCGTGGTCTACGTCATGGCACGATAGGCAGACTTCCGAGGATGGATTCAGCCAGGAGTTGTTGACGCAGTGCCCGCGGACGCACTCCTGACCTACGCCGCAGCCGCTGGAACTGGTGCAGTTCGCCGCGCTGTCGGTGTGGCACTTGGTGCAGTTGCGGATGTCCTGCGGGAGCAAAATGTCCGAGAAGTCGGCGGGGGTGTTTCGGAAGCCGACAAACACCGTGGTGCCTGGCACCAGATTATACCGCTCGGCAAATCCTTCTCGCCTGCGACCGAAGTGGATTGAGTGCACCAAGACCGGGAATCGGATCGTGGTGTAGGGAGTCGGATCGCGTGTAATCACACAGCTGCCAGCCTGGCATTCCTCCCAACCTCCGGCGTACCCTGGGCAGTCTGTATTACCGTTGGGGCAGCTTAGGCCGACTGCCCCGACTCCACGGTCCAGCGCGCCCTGACTATGGCAGGCGGCGCACCCGGTCGGCGTTCTGCGGTTGTCGCCATGAAGGGAGGTGTCGACGTGGCAAGAGTTGCAGGCCTGATCCGAAATCACTTGCCTCGGCCGCAGCTGGTATTGAGGGGGCAACCCGGTACCACCGTCCGGCGTGGTATCGAACTTAAAGTTGGTCACCACCCCCGCATAGTCCTTGTAGCTTTCGCCTTGCGGGCTCATCAAATTGTCGTTGACGTACATGTAAAGAGAGTAGGTGCCTGGCCGGTTGGGCCGATCGTATGGACCTGACGTGTTGAGCGGCGGCAGCGCCCGGTCGGGCAGCGGCGCGAAAACGTACGTGTATGCTCCCCGCGCCGAATCATAGCTGAGCGCGGGGGGCCGCAGCGACACCGATCCAATCAATCGTTGCGGGTCGTCGGTGGGCCCGAAGACGACCGCGGTCCCGGGTAGGTTGGAATTGAATCCACCGTCGGGGAAAATCATATCCGGCACGTTGTTGTTGTTCCTGTCCTGAAGCTGGAACGTGACGGTGAGTGGGTCGTTGATTCGGAAACCGCCGTCGGGCCCACTGGCTCCGCTCAAGGTAACGTTGGTGAGTTTCAAACCGGGGACCGCGGTGTGCTGAAGAATCTGATGTCGGGTCGCAATCGGGGCAAGGCCGGGGTCATCGGGAGTGTGACAGGTGGCGCAGCTTTGATCGTTGGCTTGGATTGGATGGGTGCGGCGCAGGCAATTTCCCGAGGGTACGTCGCAGGTCACAAAGTCACCGAACATGGCGCACTGGGTATCGTTGGTGCAGCCCGAGTTGCCGGGTCGTCCAAAGTTCCTCGGTGGAACCAAGGTGCCGGTATTGAAAAACACGTTGTCGTGGCAGGTACCGCAAGCCAGGCGAGACGGGTTGTTCTTCCATCGGTCGTCGACATGGCACTTGGCGCAATCCTTCTCATGCCCAAGCAGGGCCGGGAAGGTGACGTTGGTGAAGGCCGAGAGGGTGGGATCCGCTCCCAGGCCATAATCGGGATGGGCCACGCCGGCATCGGTCAGATTCGAACCGCGATGCGCGCCATGCACTTTGCGAACGATCGGATTGGCGCTGTAACCTTTGTTGTTGTGGCAGAGCTGGCATGTCCCCACCGGGGCGATGTCCAGTGCCCAGTTGCCCTGCGGACCGAATGAACTGGGGAAGCTGTGGGCCTGGTAGGATTTGCCGCTCATCGTGCCGCGGTGACAATCAAAACAGGTGTTCGCGGTGGCGCTCCCCGAAGCGTAGTTTTCCGCGGCCGCAGTTTTGATCTGAAAGTCCTTTAGGCCGAAAGCTTGGTCCACATCACCGGGCGTCTTCGCCCAGACCCCCGCGGTGTACGTTCCCTGCAACTCGTCGCTGATTGGCGCCAAGCGGTAGGTGATGATCGAGCCATCGGCATTTGTAGTCAGGTTGTTTTGGGTGCTGTCGGCAAAGTGAGGGTTCTTCAGATCGATGTGATAGCGATCCGGAGAGTTGGGAGGGGCTGGAGGAACCGTCACGCAGTTCAGCAACTTGCTCGCGGTCTGGGTTTGGAGTGTGCCGCGCGGACCGGCGACCATCAGCCACGCCGTTCCCAAGGCGCCCACCGCGATGGGCTTACCGCAGCTGTCAGTGAACTGAATCGTGAGAACCGGCGCTTGGCCAGCGGCGAAGAACGACCCGCTGGGCGGCAGGGAGACGGTCACACTTGCACTGAGCGCCGCGTTGGAGCCAGCGTCGCACGTGGTGACGCTGCCGGGCAGTCCCGCATCTCCACTCGGGCCCGGTGGGCCTTGGGTCCCCGACGGGCCCGCGGGTCCGGTTGGACCTTGTGGCCCTTGGGGACCGGTCATGCATCCGACACAGGCCATGAGGCACAGCGGTCGCAGCCAAGAATTTGCCGACATGGTGCGCAAACCTCCGCGAGCGGTGACGCAATTTCTCCGCTACGCCGCTGGCTTGGAGCAAACTCCGAGCCAGACGACGCTAGCTATTGGACCAAGGCCCAAGTGGTTCAGCGCTACGCATTGTCTGCGCGTTCCTGCGTGGCCGATGCACAAATTGCGGCGGTTTCCGCCGCTTTCGTAGGCCCGGCGTGGCTGCATTCTTGCTTCGAAGAAGGTTGGACACTGGAAGGAGCTGCTCATGACTGGTGAAGCGCATTGGATAACCCTGATACTGTTCGCCGTCGTGACAGGCGGGGTGGCGCTGTTGTTCGTATTCAAGTCTCGCCTGGAGCACCGGTTCCGGAATCGTTTCCGCCGGACTCGCTGCCCAGAGTCCCGTCACATGACCGAGCAAAACGTCGTCGAGGACACTCGGACCGGCGAGCTCACTGGAGTGACCTCTTGCTCGGAGTTCGCCACTCTCACCGCCGTCACCTGTGATCGTGCGTGCATCAAGTCTTCACACGCTCACGTCGTGTCGACCAAGATTCCAAGCCCAGCGACTCGCTCTTGAGTCCACCGGCGATGAGCCGTCAGCAGCGCAGCAACAGCCCTGGACTGCCGATTCGCGTTCGCCGAGTGATTGCCCGAAGCGGTAGTGAGACATCGCAGGCGACGGTCTTCTGCCCGCGGCAGGGAAAATCGCTTATGCTCGACGACTGCAAGATCTGCGAGCGGTACTGCGGAACCGGAGCTGAAGCCGAGGCGGGCGGTTCGTCTCTGATCTGCTCCCACGGGTGCAACGAGCCGGTCGAGCGACCCGCAGCCCTCAAGCCTCGCTCACGTGGAATTTCCGCGAAAGCGCTGAATGCCTCGGTGGCGCAGATCATGACCCGCGAAGTCCTGTGCGTGCGCCAGGACTTGCGCGCCGACGACTTGGTGCTGCTGCTAGTTGAGCACGGCGTCAGCGGAGTTCCGGTCGTCAACGAAAACGGTAAAGCGGTCGGCATTGTCTCCCGAGCGGACCTACTATGGGAAAGCTACGACGAAGTCGAAGCGCGCTCCGAGCGAACCGAGGGCCAGGGTTTGAACGGGGAGGACAGCGCTCGGTTCAGGACGGGAGTCACGGTCGGGGAGATCATGAGCCGCAGCGCGGTGACGGTCTCGGAGAGCACAACCATCGCGGAAGCGGCAGCGGTGATGGCGCGCCACGGCGTGCACCGCGCTCCGGTCGTTGATCAGAACGCGACGGTGGTAGGTATCGTCTCCGCCGGGGATCTGTTGGTCTGGATCGCCCGCAGCGCCGGTTACCCCGCGCCGGCCCGCTTTCCGCGCCGAAAATGATGCCTTTCAAACGCGCAGCTAGTAGCTGTTCGCATCGAACGTTGCCGATGCCAAATAACGCGCTCCTCGTCGGCGAGGTGGCGTTCCAGGCTTTGGGCCTCGCTCACGCGGCCTCCTCTTCGGTGATGCAGGCCAAGCAGCAGCGGGCCTCTGGGACGGCGCGGAGGCGAAGGCGGCCAATCGCGGCTCCGCACCGTTCGCAGCGGCCATAGCGACCTTCCTTGACGCGCAACAGCGCGGCGTCGATTTCTCTCAGCTCGCGAATTTCATTCTCCGACAGTTGCTCCAGCACCCTGGCGGCGCCCTGGTTGGCGCTGATATCCATCTCGTCCAGTTCCTTCGGGTCCAACAGCTCGGCTTCGCATTCGGTGGTGTCTTTGGCCAACCACAGCAGCGCCCGACGGCGTGCCAGCAAACGCGTTTGACCCTCGACGGCAATGGCTTCCATACCCAATTCCTCTTCAACGGGTTTTGCAGGACGCGAGCCAGCCTCGAAACAGCTCCACCTCCGGAGGGTTTGGACGCGGTTGAGGTCGATCGCTGGAAATTCGTGCGCCGGAGGCAAATACGACGCACCATTTTCGCGCAGGGGCGATGGCCGTTGCCCTAATGGGTCGAGGAGAAGTCTTCTTCCTCTTCGGCATCGTCTTCCCCCGAAGAGGCCACCGCTGCGCCGGACGAGGTTCCATACTCTTTGAGGCGGTATTGGATTTTCCGAACGCTGATCCCGAGCACTTCGGCCGCGCGGGATGTGGAGCCTCCAACCATTTCCAGAGTGCGCAGGATCGCCTCGCGCTCGATCTCGGCGAGCGTCGCTCCCGGGATCAGGCTGTCGGCCGAGCGGATGTGCGGACGCGGACCACGAAGGGTCGGAGGTAAGTCATCCGCCGTAAGCTGAGGACCCGAAGCGAGCACGACCGCTCGCTCGACGACATTTTCCAGCTCGCGGACGTTTCCGGGCCAATCGTGGCTGAGCAAGGTGTTGAGCGTTCCCGGTGCGAGTCCGTGAACCTCCTTGCCATAACTCTTCGCGTACTTCTCGATGAAAAAGTTCACCAGAGCTGGGATATCTCCCTTGCGCTGGCGAAGCGCGGGCAAGGTGACCGCGACCACGTTGAGTCGGTAGTAGAGATCTTCCCGGAAACGGCCGGCTTTCATCTCGGCGGCTAGGTCGCGATTCGTGGCGGTGACCAGGCGCACGTCAACCTTCAGCGTCTGAGTGCCTCCGACCCTTTCGAACTCTCGTTCCTGCAGCACCCGCAGCAGCTTGATTTGAAGCGAAGGAGAGATTTCCCCGATCTCGTCGAGGAAAAGTGTACCGCCATCGGCCAGCTCGAAGCGGCCCTCTTTGCGTCCGATGGCACCAGTAAACGAGCCTCGCTCGTGGCCAAACAACTCGCTCTCCAGGAGGCTCTCGGAAAGAGCCGCGCAGTTGACCTTGATGAACGGCCTCTCCTTGCGGGGCGATTCCTCGTGAATCGCTTGCGCGATCAATTCCTTGCCGGTTCCGGACTCTCCGAGAATCAGCACCGTCGCCCGCGAAGGCGCGGCGCGCTTCACCACCTGGAAAACCGCCTGCAGCTCGGGGCTCTCGCCAATGATGTTTGGAAATCGGTAGCGCTCTTGGATGCGGGCGCGCAGCGATTCAGCTTCTCGAATGAGCTGCCTCTTTTCCAGCACCTTGTCGATGACCACCAAAACCGCTTGGAAGTCCAACGGCTTGACCAAGAAGTTTTCCGCGCCCGCTCTCATTGCCTCGACAGCCGTTTCAATGCTGGCGAAAGCGGTCATCATCACGAAGGCGGAGTCGTAGCCCTGCTCGCGCGACGCCTTGAGCAGCGCAATCCCATCCATTTTGGGCATTCGCACGTCAGCCAGCACTACGTACGGGGCAAAGCTGGCCACCAGAGCAAGCGCTTCTTCGCCATCGGCTGCCTCGGCCACCTCATAACCTTCCTCTACCAAGAGGGTGCGAAGCGCTTGGCGCGCATTTTGCTCATCATCCACCACCAGGATACGTCGTTTCGGCATGCTCCTAAGCCTAGCAAAATGCCTGCCGGCGCGAATCCATATGTAATCCCTGCGAGCGAACGCAAACTCTGCGCTTCAGCGGTGCAATCACGCCTGAGCCGCAGAAATTGCGTCGCGCTCCAGTGCCCCGGATGAGCTCGTTCTCGGCACAGCTCGTGAAGGCCACCAGGGCATGAGCGAACAATGGAAGAGAATCTGCTGTCCGATCGACTTTTCCGCCCCCTCGCGAGACGCAACCCAGGTGGCGGTCGATCTGAGCCGGCGCTTCGACTCCGAGCTGCAGTTGCTCCACGTATTCCACGTGCCGGTCTATTCGTTCCTGGATGCCACCGTCTTTCCGTCCGCGCGGACGATGGACCAGTTGCTGGAGAGAATCGACTCCCTGCTTTTGCACTGGGAGCAGGAAGCGTTGCGGCTGGGCGCGCGAAAAGTGTTGAGCGCGAAGGTGGAAGGTGTGCCGCACGTCGAAATCGTCCGCTTCGCCCGGGAGACGAATTCCAACTTGATCGTGATGGGAACTCACGGCCATACCGGCGTGAAGCACGCGCTGATTGGCTCGGTCGCGGAGAAGGTGGTGCGAAGCGCCGATTGTCCGGTGCTGACGATTCGTCCTTCCGAAGCCTAGCCAGCCTCGACTCTGGAGCGCAGTGCGTTCACGTCCACGGGCCGATCGGTGTTTATCACCAGCAGCTCATCGGTTTCGAGCTCAGTCATGGGCTCAAAACTGGCGTAGATATCATCGAAGATTTCCACGCGGCCGTCGGAAACCCCGGACTCGCGGGCGCGCCGTTCCAAGCGTCGCCGGCACAGCTCCTTGGGGCAACGCGCTTCAATCATCCTCAGCGGCACCTGGTACCTTGCCGCCAAGTCTCGCAGCTGTTGGCGCGACGAACGGGAACGGAAGCTGGCGTCGAGGATCGCTGATCGGCCCGACGCCAGCACCACCTCGGCCCGGCGAAGGATTTCGGCGTAAACCTTCTCCGTCATCTCCGGTGCGTAGCTGCCCTGCCAGACGCGATCCCGGATCGGCTCGGTGGGCGCAACTCCGACCAGTTGCTTGCGAGTGCGATCGGATTCGATGACCGCCGCTGCCATTTCCCGCCCCAACGCCGCGGCGATCGTCGATTTTCCGGAGGCGATCACACCACCTACCGCCACCAACACCGGCCGACGTAGCGGCGCGCGCGCCGCGGAAAGGGCGAGCAGAAAGAAGCGGCGGGCTTCCAAAGCCGCCCGCTCTCGAGCCTCCACATCGGCCGATGGATCACGGGCGAGCATCGCGGAGATTTTGCCGCGAATGAAAGCCCGATAGCTTTGGTAGAAGTCGACCAGCGCGAACAGATCGTAGTCCCCGGACTCGCGCGCGTAGTACGCGAGCAACAATTCCGACAGCTCTGGGGCGTCGTGGTCGGCCAAGTCCATTGAGAGGAATGCCAAGTCGGCGCAAACGTCCGCGAACCGAAACCGCTCGTTGAATTCGATGCAGTCGAGGATTGCCAGCTCCCCGTTTGCCCGCAGGTAAACGTGCTCCAGCCGGAGATCTCCGTGACCATCCCGAACCCGACCCATTTTTGCTCTGACCTCGAAGCGCGAGGCGTTCTTTTGCAAAAATTCCAGCTGATAAGCCCGGATCTCATCAGCCTCGCGAGGGGGGATGAACGCGTCGCTTGCGTCGGCCGTTTGGGTGAAGTTTTCGAGAACGTTTCGACCGATGACTTCCACCGTTCCAAACGCCGCCGTGGCGCTGTCGCAACGTGTCCGCTCGTGGAACCGAGACAAGACGGCTGCGACGCGCTCCACGTCGGCCGCGGAAAAGCGCTTCGACTTGAGGCGCACATCGGCTCGCTCCTGGTCCGGTAGACGGATCATGTGAACCGCCCAGTCGACGACACGCCCATCCGCGAAGAGTCGATGCCTGCCGTCGCTAGCCAGCCGGACCGGTTCCACGCCCAGGTAAATGCCCGGTGCCAGTCTATCGTTGAGGCGCACTTCAGCCTGGCAGGCGGCGCGCCTTTGCTCGAGCGAGCTGAAGTCGAGAAAGCCCAGGGACACCGGCCGCTTGATCTTGAAGACCTCGTCATCGAGCAAGAACACCCAAGAGATGTGCGTCTGAACGAAGTCGATGCGACTCGGACGCGACGAGTATGCGTCCTTATGTCGAAGATCTTCGATCAACGAAGACAAGAAACGGCTCCCGCAGAGGCGCAAAGAATGCGCTTCCCCTGCCCAATGAAGCAGAAGTTGCAGCTGCAAGTCCTCGGTTCGCCACGCTCATCTGAGTGAATAAGCGAACATCCGGCATTTTTCCTGCAACAACCAGACTTCGTAGACGGATGACCTCGTCTGGCCGCGGAGGCGCCATGCTCTCGTTCAAACACATTCTGGTCCCGCTCGACTTTAGCGCGCCCTCAAAACGGGCGTTGAAGCTCGCCAGTGAGCTGGCGCTCAAATTCGGTTCGAGCCTCACCCTGGTCCACGTGTGCGAGATTCCCACCTACGCCGGGATGGCCGCATCGCTTCCGGATTTGATTTCGTCCCTCGAGCAGGGGGCGGCCCGGGCATTGGAGCAGCTCGGCGAGCCGGTGCGGCGCAGGCTTCCGAGCACCACCTCGGTGATCCGAACCGGAGTGCCCTGGCAGGAGATTTTGGAAGTCAGCCGGGAGACGAAAAGCGATCTGATCATCGTTGGAACGCACGGGCGCACCGGCTTCGCTCGCGCTTGGTTGGGAAGCGTGGCGGAGAAACTGGTCCGCTTGGCGGCTGTCCCCGTGCTCACGATCCGCGACAGCGACCGCCTTTCCGCAGTCGCGCAGGCAGACCCTCACCGAGCGGAAGGCAAAGCGCACACCGTTCCGATTCCCGCCCCGCATCGTTGAATCAGGCGCGGGTAAATTTCACAACCGCTCGAATTTCGAAAAATCGTTGCACCGCAAGGGTTCCGCCCACATTGTTGGCGCGCGGACGAGGCAGCTGTGTGAGGTCCGCCACGAAAGGATCGATCGATGGCAGCACCCCCAAATCGGCCGGTGTGGAGGCTATCGGTGGGCGAAGAAGCCCCCGACTTCGAGCTCACCGCCACCGGCGATGCAGCAGGCAAAGGCACGCCCCGGAAGAAGATTAAGTTAAGTGATTACCGCGGAAAGAAGAACGTGGTGCTCGCGTTCTATCCCGCTGCGTTCACACCCGTTTGAACGGTTCAAATGCCCTCGTACGAGGAGGATCTCTCCGAGTTCGAGCGGCGAAATGCCCAGGTCCTGGGCATCTCGACAGATCAAGTTTTCAGCAACGAGGCGTGGGCAAAGTCGATGGGGGGTTTGTCGTATCCTCTGCTGAGCGACAATTGGCCGTACGGGTACGTCGCGGCTCAGTACGGAGTTCTTCGCGGCACGGGAACCGTCGAGCGCGCGATCTTCGTCGTCGATAAGCAGGGAATCGTCCGCTACATCGACATTCACGACATCGGCCAGCAACCACCGACCGATAAAATCATGCAGGCCTTGGACAAGCTCCGGTAGTCGTCGAGGACGGTGCAGGGAATGCCCGACAGACCGCTGGAACTCTCCCGTTACTGCATTCCCTACACACCGTTCACCGGGAAGTTGGAGGAGGCCAAGATCTGTTTGGTCACCACCGCCTCTGTACGGGGCAAGGATCAACCGCCGTTCCAGATTGACGGGGACACTTCCTTCCGCACGCTCGATGGCGCCTTGCCGGCTTCGGCCTTTACCTTCGACGATGATCACTATGACCATGCCTGCGTCGACCGCGATCTGAACTGCGTGTTCCCGGTCGATCGCCTCGCCGAGCTCGCCGAGAACCGACAAATCGGCGGGGTGTCGGAAAAGCATTTTTCAATGGGCTTCAGCCAAGCGCTTCGAGAGCTGCGCGAGAAAACCATCCCCGCCCTGGTGCGAGAAGTGGACCGAGTTCGACCGGACGCCGTGCTGTTGACCGGCGGCTGAAGGCTGTGCCATCGCACCGCGGTCACGGTGCAACGAACGATCGAGATGATTGGGATTCCCACGGTTCTGATTACTGTCGAGCCCGAAGAGAGTGAACAAGCTCGGCCTCCCCGCGCTCTTTGTCCCAACGGGTTCATCGTCGGCCACTCCCTGGGGCGTCCCAACGATCCCAACCTCCAGAAGAGGATTCTCATGGACGCGCTGCACCTGCTGGTGGAGCCTCCGCAGCTGGGGCAGGTCATCATTCGAGAGTACCAGTAAGCAAGCGGGCAGGCGTCAAAAGAATTCATGCAACCAAGCGTCGCGACGGGTGTCTTCCCGCGAAGGAGGGGACATGCCCATCACGTTTCGTGTCAACGGCGTGGAGCAGAGCACAGACGTCGACCCGAGCTCTTTTCTGCTTTACTTCTTAATCGAACAGGCCGAGCCACAACCGCTCAACGGTCCAAAATTCGGATGTGGACAAGCGCAATGTGGTGCCTGCACCGTGCTCGTCGATGGTGTACCGATTCGCTCCTGCCGCAGACCGATGTCCACGGTGCAAGGGCGAGAGATCACCACGATCGAGGGTTTGGGCACGCCTGAAAACCCGGGCCGGATCCAGACCGCCTTCATCGAGGAACAGGCCGGCCAGTGCGCCTACTGCATCAGCGGACCGATGCTTTACGGGAAGGTGTTCATTGATAACAACCCTGGCGCCACCGAAGAGCAGATCATCCAGGCTCTAAACGGGCTGATCTGCCGGTGCTATACACATTTGCGGATGGTTCGCGCACTGGTGCGGTACGCCCAGGGGGTGCGGCCATGACCAGCGAGCAAGGCCGGAGTTTCACGCCGAGTGCGATGACGGCTGATGCCCGCGCCGCCTTGGAACGGGCGGGATTTTCTCGTCGGGATTTCCTGAAGGGGACGGGGGCTCTGGTCGTCGGATTCAGCGTCTTGGGCCGCCTTGAGATCGCAGGTGTGCCCGGCAAGGCGGCGGCGCAGACCTTGGAGATTCCGCTGAATCAGGTGGATTCCTGGATCGCCATTGGCGCGGACGAAAGCATCACCGGCTACACAGGAAAGTGTGAATTTGGGCAGGGCTTTCGAACCGTGCAGTACCAGCTGATCGCTGACGAGCTTTACGTCCCTCTGGAGCGGGTGAATTTGATCGTCTGCGACACCTCGCTAACGCCGGATCAGGGGACGACCTCGGGCAGTCAGTCCCACCCGACCGAGTTTGGCCCCAACGGCCTACGGCAGGCCCTGGCCACGGCGAGGGAGAGACTGTTTGAGATAGCCTCGGGCCCGGACTATCTCGGGGTCCCCGTGGATCAGCTTAGTGTGCAAGATGGGATCATCTTCGTAACCGCGGACCCATCCCAGCAGTTTACCTACGGGCAGTTGATCGGCGGCCAACAGTTCAATCTGATGGTGAACCCGCAGGCGGTGCCCAAGGATCCGAGCCAGTACACTGTGCTCGGAACCTTCGTCCCGCGCTACGAGATTCCCGGCAAGATGACTGGGACGTTCACCTTCGTTCAGCAGGTCAGGGTACCTGGCATGCGACATGGCAAGGTCGTTCGTCCGCCGTGGGTAGGCGCGACGGTGATCGACCTGGACCCGCAATCGGTAGAGAACTTGCCGGGGAACCCCCAGGTGGTCCGAGTCAACAACTTCGTGGGAATCGTCGCCGACAGCGAGTGGGAGGCGCTCCAAGCCGCAGGCGCGTTGCAGGTGACCTGGTCGGAAGGTGTGACGCTCCCCGCGCAATTGGATTTCTACGACTACCTGCGTCAACAGCCTTCGCAAGACCGCTACACCGTTCTCAACGACGACGTGGACCAGAAATTCGGCGAGGCGGCGAGCATCATCGGGCCCCTCACCTACCTCACTCCATACCAAATGCACGGATCCGTGGGCACCTCGTGCGCGGTCGCCGACGTTCAGGGCAGCGGGCCCAATGGCACGGCGAGGATTTGGTCGGCGACCCAGGGTGTCTACCCCCAGCGCGACAGTGTCGCCTTGGTGCTCGGCATCCCCAAAGAGAACATCGAAGTTATCTTCTTCGAGGGCTCGGGGTGCTATGGCATCAATGGCGCCGACACTGTTTCCTTCGACGCCGCGTTGATGTCGCAGGCGGTTGGGGCACCGGTTCGGGTGCAGCTCACCCGGCACGAGGAAATGGCCTGGGGCGAAAACTTCGGCCCGCCCTACTCCATCGACCTGCGAGCGGGCCTCAACGAGCAGAACGACATCATCGTTTGGGAATACGAGGGGTGGACCGACACCAAGGGGAACCGGCCCAACGCAACCACGCCCGGTAACATCATCACCGGCGCGCTGGCCGGGTTCCCCACCCCTCCGCTGGTTCCAGGCGGCGGAGACCCCCCGACCAACTACAGCAACAACGGCAATTCAGACTCCTCGTACGGAGCGGGTTGCGTTCGTGGAACTTGCGGGGGCACCGGAACCATCTCCAGCGAGCGAATCCTGACTCATACCGTTGAGTCTCCATTCTTCACTGGACCGCTGCGGTCTCCAGGGCGACTTCAGAACACCTTCGCGAATGAAAGCTTCATCGACGAGGTCGCCGCGTCGGTGGGAGAAGATCCAATCCAGTATCGTTTGCGCCACTTGAGCGATCCTCGCTTGATCGACGTGCTCAATGCGGCGGCGAACGCGGCCAATTGGGATACCCGGCCTTCTCCCAAGCCGGGCAACCCGCCCACCGGGGTAGTTACCGGCCGCGGTGCGGCCTGCGTTCTCTACGAGGGCAACAACGGGTATTCGGCGATGGTGATCGAGGTCGAGGTTGACCAGGATACGGGGCAAGTCACGGTCACCAGCGTCGTCGCCAGCCAGGATTCCGGCCCGGTCTCCAACCCGGACGGGCTGCGCAACCAGATAGAGGGTGGAACGCTCCAAGGAATCAGTCGAGCCCTGTTGGAAGAGGTGACCTGGAACGACCGGCAGATCACCTCGGATAACTGGATAGCATACCCAGTGATCCGCTTCGGCGGCCGCCTTCCGGCGTTCCAGAGCGTGCTCGTCAATCGGCTCGACCGGCTCCAGATGGGCGCGGGAGAGTGCTCAATCACCGTGGTGGCAGGAGCGATCGCAAACGCGATTTTCGATGCCACCGGTGCCCGGGTTCGCCAAGTTCCCTTCACTCGCCCGCGCGTCCTGGACGCCCTCGCGGCTCGAGGGCGGGTCGCGAAGTAACGCTAGGCGAAGCCGACATTACCGCTCAGTCGGGCTGTCGCACGCCTACTTCGTCCAGGTGGTTCAACAGATCGGCTGGATCCTCGTAGACGCGATACGCACCGGCGCGAACCAACTCGTCCTCGCCGTAACCTCCGGAGAGCAGCCCGACGCCTAGCGCGCCGCAGCGGCGTGCCGCGAGTAAATCCCACACGCTGTCGCCAACCACGGCGCACTGCGTAATCGGTACGTTGAGG
>Ga0126384_10000229_pt1 | contig 29028 bp, 22 predicted proteins | sample PanSoiMetPlot_36_FD_92543 | JGI IMG/M metagenome (GOLD analysis project Ga0126384, IMG submission 92543) | Tropical forest soil microbial communities from Panama - MetaG Plot_36 | ecosystem: Environmental > Terrestrial > Soil > Tropical forest > Bulk soil | place: Panama | collected 2016-02-17 | reverse complement strand
GTGCGTGATCGGCTTCTGATCGAAGACCGCATGCTTCAGGGCGGCGAAGTCCTTGTCCTCGGCGGCGAGCTTGGGCCACAGCTTGACGTTGGGCGGCGGGCCGCCGGTCTTCTTCCACATCTCGACCTGGCCCGCTTCGTCGCTCATCATGGCCGAGAGCATTTCCTTCACCAGCTTCTTCTTTTCCGCCGGCACGCCAATCGGGATCGCCCAGCCCCAGATCTCGTTCCAGGAGGTTGGCACCTTGGCACGCGGCCCGACCGGGAACGGCGCCATCCCGACCTTGCCGACGATCTTGGAGCGCTTGGGATCGTTGAACTCGCCGAAATGCGTGGAATCGACCAAGGTGAAGGCGGCATCGCCCGCCATGAAAATGGCGTTGGCCTCGTTGCGGCCATAGGCGGTCATGCCCGGCGGACTGATCTTGTGGGTATTGATTGCGTCCCACCAGTACTCGACGATCTCGCGATGGCAGGGCTCGGTGATCGCCGGCTCGAATTTTGCCGCCTTGATCTTGTCGTTGTCGCGCTCCAGCAGCGGCTTCAGGATGTCACACTGATTGGCCCACATGGTCCACCAGAAGCTGAACCAGGTGTTGTTCATGGTCATGCCGCCGACGTAGCCCCACTTGACCTTGCCCTCCTTCTGCAAGCGCTGGCTGACCGTGACCAGCTCGTCGAAGGTTTTGGGCACCTGGTCGGGCTGCAATAGATCGCTGCGATAGAAGAAGGTGCCGACGGTGTGCGCCATTGGAACCACCGTCAGTTTCTTGTCGTCGTTCCAGAACGCGAGCAGCGGCCATTGATCGACGGTATCCAAGCCCTTGATGTCGTCGGTGGGCTCGACCCACTTCTTCCACAGCTGACCCCAGTCGTCGTTGTGCCAGATCATATCGAACTGATCCGCACCCGAGGTCAGCGTGGCGGTGACCTTCTCCATGAACACGCTATAGGCCATCGGCACGCGCGTCAGCTTGACGTTGTTGGCCTTGGCCCATTTGTCCATCATGTCGAGGGAGGCGTCCTGGATCGGGTTCTTCATGTACCCGACCTTGATTTCGCGCTCCTGGGCGATACCGGCACCGCTGGCGGCCAACAGGGCGCCGACGGCAAAGGCGATGCTGACGGCTCGCTTCCAGATGCCGCCGCGCGGCAACAGGTGACCTTGCATGTGCTGGGGTTCCTCCGCTTGGCGCCCGACCTTTGCCGAACGCACCCTTTTTTTATGAGAGGCGATGTTAGCGCCTTCCCCGGCGGGCATCCAGCCGGTTCGCTGATTGGGGATGAGCCCCACTTCCGGCGCCGCCGTCTCGGGCTATGATGGGCACCGGCGCTGCCGCGCGCAGCGCCAGCCCCGGCCGCGGTCTGAGACGAGGTTGGCACGATGCCCACGACGCTGTTTATCGATTCCACGCCCGATATCGACCGGCTCTGGCAGCGCGTGGTGCGGCCGGGCGACCCGGCGATCGCCATCAACCTGGGGCCAGTGGCGAAGGCTGATATTCCCGGCCTGGTCGCCGCCTACGACACCGCCATCGTCGATGCCACCTATTTCGACCGGGCCACGCTTGAGCGCTGCCCTGAGCTCAAGCACATCGTCTTTCTCGGTACCGGCGCCGGCAGCTTCATCGACCTTGCCGCCGCCGCCGACGTCGGCATCAAGGTGTCCACCATCAAGGGCTACGGCGACACCGCCGTGGCCGAGCACGCCATGACGCTCGTGTTCGCGGCGGCGCGCAACCTCGCCAGCATGCACACGATCATGCGCGCCGGCGGCTGGCAGGTGATGCAGGGGATCGAGCTCAAGGGCAAGACCTTGGGCCTCGTCGGCCTGGGCGGCATCGGCCGCGAAATGGCGCGCATCGGCGCCGGCGTCGGGCTCAATGTCATCGCCTTCAACCGCTCGGCCGTCGCCGACGCGCCGGTGCCGATGCTGCCGCTCGAGGAGGTGTTGGCGCGATCGGATGTGGTGAGCCTGCACCTGGCGCTCAACGACGCCACCCGCGGCCTCTTTGATCGCGCCCGGCTCGAGCGCATGAAGCCGGGCGCCATCCTGGTCAATACCGCGCGCGCCGGGCTGATCGAGGAGGCGGCGCTGATCGCGCTCTTGCGCGCCGGCCACATTGGACATTACGCCACCGACGTCTATACCGCGGAGCCGCCGCGGCCGGATGATCCCCTGCGCGGCCTCGATCGGGTGACGCTCAGCGCGCACGCCGGCTACAACACGCCGGAGGCGGCCATGACCATGTACCGCCGGGCCATCGATCTGGCCGCCGCCGGCTGAGCCTTGAGCGCGCCCAAATGGGCCGAAGCGTCCCGGGGCTCAGCAGCCCTCACGGGCGCGTGATGACGCAATGCACAAATTATGTTGCATTGCACCATGGAAGCGCCTACATAGGGAGGCGAGGCTTTCTAAACCAGTCCTCGTCTCAGTAGCTGTAAACGGATGTCGCGATGAACCAGCCCGTTGGAAAAGAGGCCCTGCTTGGGGCCGAGAAGTTCTTAAGAGACACTTTGACGGCCGGCAATGTCCTGGCCTTGGCGGAGAAGACAGTGACCACATCCAAGGAATTCTATGACAAGGCGGCGCGGGCGGCGCAGGACGGCGCCAAGGCGCTGACCGAGATCGCCGACGCGGCCTGGGGCAACACCAAGCTCATCAACGAGAAGTGGGCCCAGAACGTCGCCGCCAACGTCGAGGTGGCGTTCCAGGCGGCACAGGAGCTCGCCTCGGCCAAGTCGCTGCCCGAGATCGGCAAGATCCAGACCGAATTCGTGCAAAAGCTGACCCGGCAGGCGACCGAGCAAACCAAGGAGATGGTCGACCTGTCGACGCGGGCTGGCCAACATCTGCTCGAAAAGGCCCAGGCGGCAAGCAAGTCGATGACGCCGCTGCTCTAACGCGCAAGCGCAGAAAAACCCCGTGTTCGTGGCCCCGGTCGAAGCGCGACCGGGGCCACGCGCATGTTTGTCGCCCTCGCTCGCTGGGGCCCGAGCCCGCGCTGGCGCTCGCGGCGGCCGCCGTCTCGTACTAACCTGGCCGGCACGTGGAGCGTCAGTTGAGGAGGCATCGATGCTGAAAGTGTGGGGACGGGTCAATTCGATCAATGTGCAAAAGGTGCTGTGGGCGCTTGCCGAACTCAAGGTCCCCTACGAGCGCGTCGATGCCGGCATGGCGTTCGGCATCGTCAATGAGCCGTTCTACAAAAAGATGAACCCCAACGGCCGCGTGCCCACCATCGACGATGACGGCGTCGTGCTCTGGGAATCGAACGCCATCGTACGCTACCTCGCCGCCAAGCATGGCGCCGGCACGCTGTGGCCAACCGATCTGGCGACACGTGCCGATTCCGACCGCTGGATGGACTGGGCGACATTCCACGTTGGTCCCGTCATCGGCCCGGTGTTCTGGGGGCTGGTGCGCACGCCCGCCGCCGAGCGCGACCTCAGCGCCATCGCCGCCGGCGCGGACAAGACCGCGGAGCAGTTTCGGGTGCTCGAGGCCTGCCTTGAGGGACGCCGCTACGTGGCCGGATCCGAGTTCACGATGGGCGACATCGCCGTCGGCGTGAACGTCCATCGCTGGTATGCGCTCGAGGTGAAGCGGCCGCAGCTTGCCAACGTCGAGGCCTACTACGCCCGGCTCGGCGAACGTCCGGGGTTCAGGGCGCACGTCATGCTGCCGCTGACCTAGGGCTGACGGCGGCCGGCGCCAAGGTGGGCGACGGCCTCGATCTCGACCTTGACCGCCGGTTCCGCCAGAGCCGCCACCTCAACCAGGGTGCTGACTGGAAAATCGCCGCTGAAGACTTCGCGGCGGGCGCGCCAGACCTGTTGGCGCTGGCCGATGTCGGTGACGTAGATCACCACCTTGACGACATCGGCCATGCTGCCGCCGGCGGCTTCGATGAGGTGGCGGATCTTGGCAAAGATCAGTTGCGCCTGCGCGTACTCGTCGCCATCGATGATGCGCCCGTCGCTGCCGCGCGCGATCATGCCGGCGACGTAGGCAACGCCGTTGACGAGGAGGCAATTCGACCAGGTGCCGGCCGGCGGCTCGGGCACCTCGGGGCTCACGACGCGCTGGATGCGCGAAGCTGTGTCAGCTGGCATTTGGCTCCTCCCCAGTTTGGGACTTTGCGCTCCTGCAAGGCTCGGGACAGTAATGTTAACAGCGGCGACGGGCAAACGCTGGTCGGGCGGCGGCTTTCGGCCTCCCGCGCCGCCGCGCGCAAGCGTCTGAGATGCTGCCCGCTCCCCTTGCCGATGGCGCGCACGCATGCGTTAATCGCCGCAGGCTGGCGCCGCCGGCCGCCGCTCAAGGACGAGCTAAGGCCACGGCCCCGTGGCCAGGAGAAACTTAATGACACGCCGCGCTACCACGTCCCGCCGCACGTTCCTCAAGGCCGGCCTTGCCGCCGGCGCCGCCATCGCGGCGCCCGCTCGGCTCACGGCCCAGCCGGCACCGTCGGCGGCCAAAACCATCCGCGCGGTGATGCACGGCGACCTCACCGTGCTCGATCCGATCTGGACCACGGCCAACATGACCGCCTACCACGGCGCCATGCTGTACGACACGCTGTTTGGCATCGATGCCAATCTCGAGACCAAGCCGCAGATGGTGTCAAAATGGGGCGCCTCGGACGACAGCAAGACCTGGACCTTCGAGCTGCGCGACGGCCTCAAGTTCAGCGACGGCACTGCCTTGACCAGCGATGACGTCATCGCCTCGCTCAAGCGCTGGGCGGCGCGCGACGGCGCCGGCCAGCACATGATGCAGCGCGTCAGCGTCATCGCCAAAAAGGACGACAAGACCTTCCAGTTCATTCTCAAGGAGCCCTACGGCTACCTGGTCGACGCCTTGGGCAAGACCTCGACCCCGCTCTGCTACATCATGCGCAAGAAGGAAGCCGAAACCAATCCGATGGAGAAGATCACGGCCTACGTCGGCTCGGGTCCCTTCCTCTTCAACGAAGCCGAGACGCGGCAGGGCGCGCGCTATGTCTATGATCGCAACCCCAACTACGTGCCGCGCTCGGAGCCGGCCTCGGGCCTTGCCGGCGGCAAGGTGGCCAAGGTCGACCGCGTCATCTTCGAAAACATGGCCGACAGCCAGACGGCGCTGGCGGCGCTGCAGGCGGGCGAGATCGATTTTTATGAGACCCCACCCATCGACCTGATCGAGCAGCTCGAAAGCGACAAGAACCTCACCTTGGAAGTGCTGAACAAGACCGGCAACATCGGCTGGCTGCGCATGAACTTCCTGCATCCGCCGTTCAACAACGTCGACGCGCGGCGCGCCATGCTCTACCTCCTCAACCAGGAGGACTTCATGAAGGCAACCTTCGGCAACCCGAAGTACTACCACAAGTGTGGGTCGAACTTCGGCTGCGGCGTGCCGATGGAGAACGATGCCAACACGCAATGGTTCAAGGAAGCACCCAATCCGGCCAAGGCCAAAGCCTACCTCGAGAAGTCCGGCTACAAGGGCGAGCCGATCCTGTTGTTGCAGGCCACCAACATCGACTTCATGCGCAATGCCGCCGACCTGGTCGCCGGCGCGCTGCGATCGATCGGCGCCACGGTCGAGGTCGCCTCGTCCGACTGGGGCGGCGTCGTCAATCGGCGCGCCGTCAAGGCGGCGCCCGACCAGGGCGGCTGGAACCTGTTCATCACCTGGGCCGACGGCGCCGCCGTCAGCAATCCGATCGCGCTCGCCGGCCATGCGGCGACCGGCGACAAGGCCTGGTTCGGCTGGCCGTCGGACGCCAAGAACGAGGAATTGCGCGACAAATGGGCGACCGCGGGCAGCGTCGCGGACAAGCAGGCAATCGCCCGCGAGCTGCAGGAGAATGCTTGGAACTTCGTGCCGCACGTGTGGCTCGGACAGTGGGTGCAGCCGACGGCGCGGCGCAAGAACCTGGTGGGCATGCTGCCGGTCCCCGGCGTGGTGCCGTTCTGGAACGCCGAGAAGACCTGAAGCCGCGCCGGTCACCAGGCGCAACCGATCGGGCACCGCCGGCCGGCGGCGGCCGGCGGCAGCAAGCAAGGCGTAAGCCAACGACATGCTGGCCTTCATCATCCGCCGCCTGATTTCGACCGTGCTCGTGATGGGGCTGGTCGGGGTTTTCATCTTCCTGCTGTTGCATCTGTCGCCCGGTGATCCGGCCGCCATCATCGCCGGCGACAACGCCACCCCGGCTCAGATCGCGGCGATCCGCAACAGCCTCGGGCTCGACGATCCGCTGCACCTGCAGTTTGCACGCTGGGCGGTACGCGTGCTCAACGGCGATCTTGGCATCTCGATCTTTTCCAATGTGCCGGTCGCCACCCTGATCGGGCAGCGGCTGTGGCCGACGGTGTCGCTGGCCTTCACCACCATCGTGTTGGCGGTAACGCTGGCGCTAGCGGCCGGCGTGCTCGCCGCCTGGAAGGCGGGAAGCCTGATCGATCGCCTGGTGATGATCCTGTCGGTGGTCGGTTTTTCGCTGCCGGTGTTCGTGGTCGGCTATCTGTTGATCTACGTGTTCGCCATTAGCCTGCGCTGGCTGCCGGTCCAGGGCTATAGTCCGATGTCGGATGGTTTCTGGGCCTGGGCCAGCCACCTGATCCTGCCGTCGCTGGCGCTCGGGCTCGCCTACGTCGCGCTCATTGCCCGCATCACCCGCACCGCCATGCTCGACGTGCTGGCGGAGGACTACATGCGCACCGCCCGCGCCAAGGGCGTCGCCACCGGGCCGATGTTGCTCAAGCATGCGCTCAAGAATGCCGGCGTGCCGATTGTCACCGTGATCGGCATCGGCGTCGCGCTGCTGATCGGCGGCGTGGTGATCACCGAGACGGTGTTCAACCTGCCGGGCATCGGCCGGCTGGTGGTCGATGCCATTTCCAAGCGCGATTACCCGATCATCCAGGGCGTGATCCTATTGTTCTCCGGGGTCTATGTGATCATCAACCTGATGGTCGATTTGTCCTATACCTTGCTCGACCCGCGCATCCGCTATTGACATGACCGCCATCACCGCCCGCATCGCCAGCCAGCCAGTACGCAGCGGCCTGTGGCATTTCGTGCGCCGCAATCCGACCTTAGTCGGCGGCGCGGTGGTGCTGTTGCTGGTGGTACTGGCGGCACTGGCGGCACCGCTGATCGCCGGCGATCCGATCGCCGCCAGACCGGTGAACCGGCTGAAGCCGCCGTCGGCGGCCAACTGGCTCGGCACCGACCAGCTCGGCCGTGACGTGTGGGCGCGCACCATCTACGGGGCGCGCGTGTCGCTCATGGTCGGCCTGTCGGTCGCCGCCATCGCCATGGCCATTGGGCTTGTGATCGGCCTGTGCGCCGGCTTCGGCCGCATGGTCGAGACGGTGGTGATGCGCCTGTTGGATGGCCTGATGGCGATCCCCGCCATCCTGCTCGCCATCGCCTTCGTTTCGCTGTCCAAGGCCAGCGTCGGCGTGGTCATCGCCGCGATCGTACTACCGGAGATCCCGCGCGTGGTGCGCCTAGTGCGCGCCGTGGTGCTGTCGGTGCGCGAGCAGCCGTTTGTGGAAGCGGCCGTGGCCAGCGGCACGCGCGTGCCAAAGATTCTGCGCCGCCACATTCTGCCGGCGACCTTGCCGCCGCTGATCGTGCAGGCGACCTATGTCTGTGCCTCGGCGATCCTGATCGAGGCCGCCCTGTCGTTCCTCGGCGCCGGCACGCCGCCGGAAATTCCGACCTGGGGCAACATGATCGCCTCGAGCCGCGTCTACCTGGGGTTGGCGCCGTGGACCATTTTCGGTCCGGGCCTGGCTCTGGCGCTGGTGGTGCTGGCCGTGAACCTGGTCGGCGACGGCCTCAGGGATCGGCTCGACCCGCGCCTTGCGCGGCGGATGTGAGGCTCGCTGATGACCGCGCCGTTGCTCGAGGTTCGCGATCTCAGTACGCATTTCTTCAACCAGGACGGCATCACCCGCGCCGTCGACGGTCTGTCGTTTCATCTCGAGGCCCAGGAGACGGTCGGCATTGTCGGGGAATCCGGCTGCGGCAAGACGGTGACCGCGCTGTCGATCCTGAAGCTGTTGCCGCCCCGCCTCGGGCGCATCATCGGCGGCCGCATTCTGTTCGAGGGCCTCGACCTTGCCGGCTTGAGCGAACCCCAGATGCGCGCCATCCGCGGCAATCGGATCGGCATGATCTTCCAGGAGCCGATGACGAGCCTCAATCCGGTGCTGAGCATCGGCCACCAGATCGCGGAAGCGGTGCGCATCCACAAGGGCGTGTCGGCCGACCGGGCGCGCGCCCGCGCCCGGCAGATGCTGGATTTGGTCAAGATCCCGGATGCGGGCCAGCGCCTCGACGACTATCCCCACCAGTTCTCGGGCGGCATGCGGCAGCGGGTGATGATTGCAATGGCGCTCGCCTGCGATCCCAAGATGCTGATCGCCGACGAGCCAACCACGGCGCTGGACGTGACCATCCAGGCCCAGGTCCTGAAACTGATGCTGGAGCTCAAAGCCAAGACCGGAGCCGCCATCGTGCTCATCACCCACGATCTGGGCGTGGTCGCCGAAACCTGCCAACGCGTGGTGGTGATGTACGCCGGGCGCAAAGTGGAAGAGGCGCCGGTGCGGCAACTGTTTGCCCGCCCGGCGCATCCCTACACCCGCGGGCTGATGGCCTCGGTCGCGCGCGGCAAGGCCGGCGCCCGCGCCAAACGGCTGAACGAAATACCGGGCATGGTGCCCTCGCTGCGCGAGCCGATCCCCGGCTGCGCGTTTGCGCCACGCTGCCAGTTCGCCATCGATCGCTGCCGCAACGAGCGACCACAGTTCGAGGCGGTCGCCGGCGAGCCCGCGCACCAGGCGGCGTGCCACCGGCTCAGCGAGGTGCTCAAGCTATGAGCGGCGCACCGATCCTGGAGGTGAGCGACCTCAAAAAACACTTCCAGGTGCGCCGCGGCTTCTGGCGGCGCGCCGTCGCCGAGGTCAAGGCCGTCGACGGCGTCTCCTTCGCCTTGGCAGCCGGCGAAACCTTGTGCCTGGTTGGCGAATCGGGATGTGGCAAATCCACCGTCGGGCGGCTGATCCTGCGCCTGATCGATGCCACCTCCGGCACCATCCGCTTCAAGGGCGAGAATATCACGGCGCTGTCGCGAGAGGCGATGCGCCACAAGCGGCAGGCCTTGCAGATCGTGTTTCAGGACCCCTATGCCTCGCTCAACCCGCGCCTCACCGCCGGCACCATCGTCGGCGAACCGGTCGAGAACTTCGATGCCCTGGGACGGGCCCAACGCGAGGCACGCGTCAAGGGCCTGCTGGCGCGGGTCGGTCTCGGCGCCGACGCCTTCCACAAGTATCCCTTCGAATTCTCGGGCGGGCAGCGCCAGCGCCTCGGCATTGCCCGCGCGCTCGCCCTGTCGCCGGCGTTGATCGTCGCCGACGAGCCGGTGTCCGCACTCGACGTTTCGGTGCAAGCGCAGGTGCTGAACCTGATGATGGATCTCAAGGATGAACTCGGTCTCGCCTATCTCTTCATCAGCCACGACCTCGGCGTGGTGGAGCACATGGCCGACCGCGTCGCCGTCATGTACCTCGGCCGCATCGTCGAGATCGCGGCCAAAGAGGACCTGTTCACCAGCCCGCGTCACCCCTACACCCGGGCGCTGATCTCGGCAGCGCCGCTGCCCGACCCCAGCGCCAAACGCGAGCGCATCGTGCTCGAAGGCGACGTGCCATCGCCAATGACGCCGCCCACCGGTTGCCATTTCCACACCCGCTGTCCGTTCGCGGTCGCCCGCTGCCGCGAGGAGTATCCCGCGCCCCGGGCGGCGGGGCCGCAGCATCACTTTGCCTGTCATCTCGATCTCTAGCCCAACGCCTCTCGGCGCAGCGCCGGCGCGCGATGCGCGAGGCTCCAGTTTGCGCCTTGGTGGGATACCAGCACCCGGCCGATGCCGCCGCCCAGCGAAAAATATTTGACGCCAGGCCCCGAAATCCCCGCCCGAGCGCCGCGCCGAGGCAAGGTCCCCGGCGTTAGGGCGACGCCAATTTCCGGTTAAAAGGCCTGGACCCCGGGGCCGGCCGTCAACTAGGCTGCCGCGTCGCAAACGCAAAGGGGATTGGACAGGCATGCCGCTTGCGGCCAACATCGGCCTCACGGTTCTGGTGATCGTTGCCGGCGCGGCCGCGGTCGGCGGCTTGGAACGGCTGTTGGGCGGTGGCGCGCATCGCGCCATTGGCTGGGCGGTCGCGGCGCTGTTGATCGTCCTGATCTGGGTGCCGAGTTGGCCGCTCGTCCGCAAGCGCGCGGCCGGCGCCAACAACGCGCTTTACGCGGAGCACGCGCTTGGCTTCGTCGAGCTGACGGAGCGGAACCCTTCCGCCCATCAATTGGGCCAGCAGCTCATCAGCACCGTGCGCCGCCTCAACCCGAACCTCGGCAACGACGGCGCCATTATCGCGGTGTTCAACGGCAAGCCCCGGCTCAGCCAGCTGAACCTGATCGCCATGGCCATGATGGATCTGAAGCAGTCGGCCATGCTGGGCGACGTCTGGCAGCCGCCGAGCGAGGCTGCGGAACCATCACCGCGCGCGGTGGCGGCGGCGAGCGCGGAGATCTTCAACAAGCACGGCGTCCAGATCACCATTCCCGAGCGGCGCTTCCGGATCGAGCGCGGCTGCCTCATCGACGGCAGCGAAGCCGGCGCGGTGCCAGCGCCGAAGCCGCCGCCACCCGATCTGATGCGCCAGGCGATCTACGGCGCCTTTGCGTTCTTCCTGGAACAGACCAAGGATGAGCGGGTCGAATTCAACGACTATCATGTCCTGATCTTCAAATCCTACGTCGCCGCCATTTCGATCCCGATCAGCACCGCCGAGCCGGTCGTGGCAATCGGGCGATTTGCGGACTTGCCCGAGGGTTGGGAGCACTGGGCCGTGAGCGCCATCGTCGATGAGTTGTTCCGCATGGTGCGCGATCAAATCTATAAGGCTTAAGTGAACGGCTCAGGCGGGGCGCCGGCAACCCCGGCCGCGCCAAGGAACTGCCGGTGGGGAACCGACGGGTGGAACGGAGCTTGGCGGGCACGGTTGAGCACAAAGACGGGCCCACACGGCCTGTTAGGCGCCTCGAAAGGGGTGCTGAGCCGCCCAGTAACCCTCCGGGGTGAGCGGCGGCTTTTGCTTTGCCGCGGCTTGCTCCCCCAGTCCTTGTCGATGCACGGCCCCGCTTGCCTGGCGTCGGCGCCACTGTCCGCGGGCCGCAGCGGGCGACAGGTAAGCGCGCTCGCCGCTTTCAAGCTCTTAAACGCCACAGCCGCGGGTGGAGGAGGCTTAGCGCCAACACGACGGCCAAGGCCAGGGCGACGGCGCGGAACGTGCCCTGAAATCCCGCAACAAACGCCGCCTCGGCCGGCAGCAAGCCGCGGCGGGCGGTGCCTTCAAGCAGGGTGAAGGCGGCCGACAGACCGGTTGCGCCCAGCACCACGCCGACGGTGCGCGTCAACATGGTGAGGCTGCCGGCGACGCCGCGATCCTTGAGCGGCAAGCTGCCGGTGACATAGTCGCTGTAGCCCACCTGAAATAAGCCAATCCCTGTGCCCTGCACCGCCAGCGAGCCGGCAATGACGGCGAGCGAACTCGCCTCGGTCCAGGTCGAGATCGCCGCCAGGCCGGCGAGATTGAGAGCGAACCCGGCCAGTGCCAGCATGCCCAAGGGGAGCCGGCGATTGAGCCGGTCGGCGAGCCAGGATCCAGCGACCGCGCCGAGCGCGCTCACCGCCAGCACGGCGCCGCCGGCCGCCGGCGACAGCCCGCGGATCAGCGCCAGATAGTAGGGAACGAGGAGCAGGACGCCGAACGCGGCGAAGTTGGCAATGACATTGACCGCATTGAGCAGCGCGAAGCTCGGATCGCGGAACAACGCCAGGCGGATCACGGGTTCCGCCACGCGGCGCTCGTGCCATCGGACCGCGACAAAGGCGGCAAGCGACAGGCCGATGAGCGCCAACGGCAAGCTGGCATCGCGCGATCCCGGCAAGGCCGCAAACGCGATCAACAGCGCGCCCAGCCACAGGGTGAGCAGCAGGGCGCCGGTGGCATCGAAGCCGCGCAGCGATCGGGCTTGCGCCGGGACCGCGATCAGCGGTGACAGCGCCAGGGCCAGCACCGCGATCGGCACGCGAAAGAAGAATACCGCCGGCCAGTCCCAAGATGCGACCAGCAGGCCGCCGACGATCGGCCCCAGCGCACCGCCGATGGCGATCACCCCGGCATAGAAGGCGAGCGCGCGGGTGCGCATCGCCTCGCCCAGCAACGAGGTTGCGAGCGCCGGCCCGCAGCTCAAGGTCAAGGCGATGCCGATCCCCTGCAAGGCGCGGCCGCCGAGCAGCAGGGGATAGGTCGGCGCCACGGCGCAGGTGGAAAGGCCGAGCCCTGTCAGCAGCAGGCCAATCTGAAAAATCGGGCGATAGCCGACGAGGTCGCCTAACCGGCCGCAGGCGAGCATCAGGCTGGCGTAGGTCAAGACGTAAGCGATCACCACCCAGCGAATGTCCTCAAGCGGTAGCTGGAAGGCGCGAGTGATGCTGGGGAAGGCGATATTGACCGCGGTATCGAGCGGCGCCAGCAGGGTGCCAAGCCCAACGATCAGCAAACCGAGCCACGGCCGCACCGCGCGTGCGCCCTCGAAAGGAGCTCCTGGTCGCTCGCGCACGCGGTTAGACCCCAGTGGTCGGCGCCAGCGCCGACCTTGGGGGTTGAACCGCCGGGGCTCGCCGCGCCGCGGTCACGGCGCCGGCCGTCGGTGGCGCAAGGTCTCCGGTGCCAGCACGGCGAAGGCGGCGCCCACCAGCACGATCAGAAGCGCGGCGACGACCAGCGAGCGTCCCGGGCCATAGGCATCGGCGATCAGGCCCAGCGCCAGCGGGCCGATCACGTAGCCGGCGTCGGCGGTCATGCGGAAGGTGCTCATGGCGGTGGCATTCATGCCGGCTGGCGCGTGATCGGCGGCGTAGGCCGCCGGCGCGGCACCGCCGACGGAACTCGCCACCCCCCAAACGATCGAGGCGGCAATGAACCAAGCATAGTTTGGCGCCAGGTAGAACAGAAACATCGAGGCACCGGTCATGACCGTCGCCGGCACGATCACCAGCTTGCGCCCGAACCGGTCGGCGAACCAGCCGGCGGGGTAGGCGGCAATGAGGCCGCAGATGCTCCCCAGCATGAGCGCAAAACCGATGGCGCCAACCGACAATCCGAGCCAGGCGGTGGCCAGCATCGGCACGATGGCAAACAGGCCGCCGGTGCGCACCACGGCGTTCATCAAGGCGATCAGGCTCACCAACACGAAGCCGACGTTGCCGAGCAGCAAGCCGAGCCGCCGGGCAAACGCCGGGCGCGGCGCGGCGGCCGAGGCGGCCGTTGTCCGCCACAGGTCGCGGGTTTCGGCGACGGCGAACCAGGCAACAATGGCCGCCAGCAGGCTGGCGATGCCGTAGGCGACGAACGGCGCCGCCAAATTGACGTGCTCGGCGATGAGGCCGCCGGGAAACGGCCCGATGCCAACCGCGAACAGGAATGAGCCCTGATAGATGGCGATGCTGCGGCCGCGCTGTTCCGGCGTGGTGATATCGGCCAGCACCACTTGACCGGTGGTCAGAATGAGGCCCGCGCCGGCGCCGGCCACGAAGCGGGCGACCACGAATTCGGGGTAGGCGGCGGCGCCAGCGCACCACAGATTGCCCGCCGCCGAGATGAGGCCGCCGATCGCCAAGGTTGGCCGCCGCCCCAACCAATCCGACAATTGTCCGGCCGGCACTGCCGACAAGAAGCGCGCCAGGCCGTAGGCGGCGACCGCCAGGCCAATCGCCGACGCCGGGACCGCAAACGACTGCGCATAGAGCGGCAGCGACGGCACCATGGCGCCGAAGCCCAGCTGATTGACGGCGACCAGCACACACATCCACAGGAGCACGCGGCGTTGAGGCATGGGGACAGGATGGAGGGAGAAGTCGCGAACATCGCGGCCAGCGTCGGGAGGGCTCCCGCGCTCGACCGCCAGTGCCTCCTCTAGGCTATGCCGGCTGCGGCAGCAATGGCACGCCATGCGCCTCGGCCTCTAAGCCGCCATGGCGCCAATTGCTGACGCGGGAACCCAAGCGGGGCGGGCCGGCACCCTTTGCGGTGCGGACCGGGCGAGGGGGCAGCCATCAGCGCTTGGCGGTGGTCGAGACCGCGCCTCCTGCGCTAGTCTCCTCACCGGCGCGGCTCGCGTCCAATTCGGCAAGGGAACGACAAGGGCATGTATCAGTTTACGGTTGATTTCATTGTGGTCGGCGCCGGCTCGGCCGGGGCCGCGCTCGCCAGCCGCCTCAGCGAGAGTGGCCGCTATCAGGTGCTGCTGCTCGAGGCCGGTGGCGAGACGCATCCCTTGTCGCGCGTTCCGATCAGCTTTGCGCGCTTCATCAATCGGCCGGGGGTCAACTGGCTCTACGCCTCCGAACCCGAGGCCAACACCGGCGGCCGGGCGATCCCGGTGCCGCGCGGGCGCATGCTCGGCGGCTCCAGCGCTATCAACGGCATGGTGTGGGTGCGCGGCCAGCGGCAGGACTACGACCATTGGGCGCAACTCGGCAACCGTGGCTGGAGCTACCAGGACGTGCTGCCGATCTTCAAGCGGATCGAGAGCTTCACCGACGGCGAAGATGCGGTACGCGGCCGGCAGGGACCGATCGTGGTTTCCGAGGTCCCAGAGCGCGGCCGCCTTTATGACAGCATTTTTGCCGCCGCCGCCAGCGTCGGCATCCGAGCCAACCGCGATTACAACGGTTTCGACCAGGAAGGGATCGCCATGACCCAGGCGTCGATCAATCGCGGTCGGCGCATGAGCACGGCACGCTGTTACCTCGAACCGGCCCGCCTGCGCGCCAATCTGACCATTGAAACCAATGCCCTGGCCGAGCGGCTGCTGTTTGAGGGCAATCGCTGTGTGGGCGTGCGCTACAGCGTGCGCGGCCTTGCGCGCGAGGCGCGGGCGGCGCAGGAGGTGATCATTTCAGCGGGCTCGATTGCATCACCGCAATTGCTCGAGCTGTCCGGCATCGGCCAGGCCGACCGTGTCAAGGGCCTTGGCATTAAAGTGCAACACCATCTGCCGGGTGTCGGCGAGAACCTGCGTGACCACTGGGCGCCGCGCATGAAGTGGCGCATCGGCCGGCATGGCGTCACCTTCAACGAGCGGGCTCGCGGTGTGCGCGGCCTGGGGCAGGGCTTGCTCTATATCGGCGCCCGCAAAGGCTTTCTCAGCCACCCGGCCTCGCCACTGCGCGCCTTTTTCAAGACGCGCGAGGGCCTCGACAGCCCGGATGCGATGTTCACCTTGCAGCCGTTCCTGATGACGCCGGCGCTCAAACTGGCCAAGGAGCCGGGGCTGACGATCATCACGCATCAGCTGCGGCCCGAGAGCAGGGGCAGCGTCCATATCGCCGCCGCGGACGCCGGCAGGCCGCCGGCAATCCGTTTTAACTTCCTGGCCGAGACCATCGACCGCGACTGTCTGATGGCGTCCATGCGCCTGGTGCGCCGGCTGCTTGCCGCCCCGGCGCTGGCCTGGCTCGGCGCCGAAGAGTTCGCGCCCGGTCCGAAGGCGACCTCGGACCAGGAGCTGATCGAGTTCGTGACCCGCACCGCCGAGACCACCTATCATCCGGTCGGCACCTGCAAGATGGGCAGCGATCCGTTTGCGGTGGTCGATGATCGGCTGCGGGTGCACGGCATCGCCGGCTTGCGCGTGGCGGATGCCTCCATCATGCCGACCTTGACATCGGGCAACACCAACGCGCCATCGATCATGATCGGCGAACGCGCCGCCGACCTGGTGTTGGAAGCGGCCGCCTGAACCCGGGGCCAGGCGCCACGGCGCCTGCGCGCAACTTTAAATGCCGACGCCCGAGGTGAGCTTTGCTTCGCCCGGAGGGTGCCACGGATGCGGGGCCGCCAGGTCCATCGCCCGCGGGGCGTGGGGCCTCGCCGAGCGGCCGCCCAGGCACGGGCGGATCGCTCGGCGCCTGCGCTTCTGGCTTACAAGGTCGGGCTCCAGGGCACCATGATCTCGCGATAGCCCGTGCTCGTCTTCTCGATGTGGGCCAGCGACGGGAACGGATAATGGAAGCCTTGCACCAGCATTTTATCGGCCACCAGCATGTCGTAGACCTTGCGCCGCGTCGCTTCCGCAACCGCGGCATCCTGATCGAAGAAGGCATGCCAGTCGGGATTGCGCACGAACACGGGCATATTGGTGACGTCGGCCTGCACGAACACCTTGTCATTGCCCGAGGCGACGACGAAGGAATGGTGGCCGGGTGTGTGGCCGTAGGTGGCAACCGAGGTAATACCGGGCGCGAGCTCCTTGTCGGACTCGTAGGTCGTAACCTTGCGGTTGAGGGCGTCGAACACGCGCCGCAAACCGGCAAACACGCCTTTCATGCGCTCGGTCGTCTGCTTGCCCATCTCGGCATCGTCCATGAAGTACTTCCATTCCACGGCCGGAACCAGGATCTCGGCGTTGGGGAAGGCGGGCTTGTTGTCGGCGGTGATGAGGCCGTTGATATGGTCGCCATGGAAATGCGAGATAATGACGGTGTCGACCTGGTTGCGATCGATACCCGACGCCTTGAGGTTGCCGTGGAACTGGCCGGCGGCGCCCTTGCTGCGCTCCAAGTTGGCTTCGCCGGTGCCGGTGTCCATCACCACGAGCTTGTTGCCGGTGTTGACGACGATTGGGGTGTAGGGAATGGCGATCATGTCGGGCGCCGACTGCAGGAAGGCGGCGGCCAGACCTTCGTTGACCTCTTGGCGGGACTTGTTGGTGACGAAGTTGTCGGGGAACTTGAAGCGGTTGACGCCGTCGGTGACGACGGTGATCTCGTGGCTGCCGACCTTGTAGCGATACCAGCCCGCATTCTGGGTGCCGGCGGCGGGCATGGCCGCGGATGCGCGCGTGCTGGCAAGCGGGCCGAGCAGAGCCGCGCCTGACGCAGCCACGGTTCCTGCGATGACGCTGCGACGATCGAGGTTGGTCATGCGTTTCCTCCCTGGGCAAGGCAAAAACTCTTGCCAGTCTCAAACTGGATGTTGCGCCGAGACCTCCAGGTTACCGGGAGGTCGGATGCTCGGTCAGTCTGCCGTGCGGCGCACCGCTGTCAAGCAACACGGGGGCCCGCGCGGGTAGTGCCTCAGTTTGAATTCTCTGGCACCACTTCGATCTGCCCAAATGCCAAGTCCACCGGCGTAATGCGGCCAAATACCTGAACGGCCACGTGGGCGGTCTGTTCGTCGACTTTCTTCACTTCGCCGCGAAAACCGGAAAACGGACCATCGATGACCCGTATGATCTGGCCTTTATGCACTTGATGATGTTTTCTCATACGATCATCCGTTGCTAGGGCCTGCGCTTGCTGGACCGGCAAGCCGTTGAGAGGTCTAACTTACCGCACCGTCACTGGCGAGCCCGATCCTGGCCACATCAGCCCATCTTATATGGAGCCATCGACCCCGAGGCTCGGGATGCACAACCGGCGCTGCACAAGGCTGACCGACCCTTTGGTAAGAAAGTTCATCAGCCATGTCCACATGGTCCGGAATGAATTGCGAGCTCACGACCCGGGCGCCGGCCACCGCCGGGCCCGTCGGTGCAGACTTGGTCGTTGCGCAACCATGCTCTTTCGTCTGGCCGAGGCCGGCGGCGACCAACCGGGGGTGGACCCACGCCGGAGCGGTAGCGCCCACGCCCTCGCTGGCGAGCCCACGCACGGCCGCGACGCCGGCACGAATGGGCTTGACCTGTGGGCTCAATGCGAATGGCATGGGGTATGTTGACTTTCAAAGCCTAGCGAAAAGGGCCTGGGCGCTTGCCATCCGCCGCACGGCAAATCCTCATCACGGGTGCCACCAGTGGCATCGGGCTTGCCGCGGCAGAGGCCCTGGCCGGGCTCGGTGGCAACATCGCCATCGTCGGCCGCAGCGAACCGCGCTGCCGCGTGGCGGCCGCGACCATCGGGGCTCGGCTGCGCGGGCCAGCTGAGGTCGCAACCTTTGTCGCCGACCTCCAATCGCAGGCGGCGGTGCGCACATTGGCCCGCGATGTTTTGGCCCGCCTCGGCCAGATCGACGTACTCATCAACAACGCCGGTGCCATGTACACGTCCCGGCAGGTGACGGGCGACGGTATCGAGCTGACCTGGGCCCTCAATCACTTGGCGCCATTCCTGCTCACCGACTTATTGCTCGAGCGGCTGCGGGCGAGCGGGCCATTCCGGGTGATCACCACCGCCTCCGAGGCGCACCGCGGGGCTCACATTCCCTTCGATGACCTCAATGCCGAGAGGTCCTACGGCGGCTTTGCCCGCTATAAGGAGACGAAGCTCGCCAACATCCTGTTCACGCGCGAGCTGGCGCGCCGGCTCGAGGGCAGTGGAGGCACAGCCAGCTCTTTTCATCCGGGTCTCGTTGCCAGCAATTTCAACCGCAACAACGGCGTGCTGATGAACCTGGCGATGACCATGCTGCGGCCCCTGTCGCGAAGCGTCGAAGCGGGTGCCGAGACGCTCATCTGGCTGGCGAGCTCGCCCGACGCCATTGGTGGCAGCGGCGGCTATTTCATCGACCGACAGCGTCGGTCGCCGAGCCCGCAGGCGCAGGATCCGGACGCGGCGCGACGCCTGTGGGAGGTGAGCGAAAGGCAGTGCGCGCAAACCGGGCCCGATGCCTGATTGACGAGGCAGGAATTCGCGCGCGGCCACCCTCAACGCGCGCGCCTCAAGACTTTCGCAGATCGCTGAGTAGCGCGCACGAGAAAGGGCGAGGAAGGGTGCGGGTGCGTTTCCTCGCCCAAGTTCGCCCCGGGTGCGGGTACCGGGGCCCGGCGCCTCGCCGCGGCTGAAACGCCGCCGTTCAGGCCGCCGATTTCAATGAGGCAAATGCAGCATCATCTCGGTGCCAATGTGGCGACCATGAAACGCAGTTGTGGAGAAAGTCGGCGACGGGCCCGCGTATTCGCGGTGAAACACGACGCGCCAGCATCGGTTGGCGCGCGGTGACGACGCGATCAAACCACGATTGATCCGTTGTCGCACGCTTGGTCGCGTTGCTCCCAAAGCCGGCTTTTGTGTACCGCTGGCTCAGCGGCGTTCCGCCGCCTACGGACTCACCTCTGGCTAGTCGGCGCAGATATTTAGTGGGACCTTGGTCGGTGGCAGCCAACGCTGTCCTGGCTAGAAAGGGGCTATTGCGGTGCCGGGGTAATGTTTGCGAAGGCGCGGTGCTTGGGGGATTGTTACAGGCGCGTTTGAAATCACCTGGCAGTTAAAAGGTGAAGCCTTAGATCCCCGCGGCGCCAACGCGCCGCGGGTTTGTTTTGCCCCTGCATGATCGATCGTATCACTCGAGGATCTCACCCGGCTGCCTCGGCGGGCCGGAGATGCTCCGTCAGGGGACGGATGGCCGAGACCGATGTCGCCGGGGTGGTCACGTGCTGGTCTGCAATCGACTGCCGGCGCCGTCGCGATGGTCGGCGTGCCCGCAATTCGCGCGTGCGATAGGTCCCTCCAGCGATCGCGACCGACGATCACACATCCTGGATGAGAGGGAGATTGGTGAGGCAGGCACGGGTCGGGATGTCGTGGCGCGGCCGGTGTGAGAAAGGCGAGAGCGAGAGTGGGCGCCAACCAACTCTCGCTCTGATCTGCAGCCCGCAACGCTCTGCAGACGCAGCGAAGAATGCCGCTGCTGACGCCACGGGGGAATGCGGCGCTTAAGCTTGTTTTAGCCGAGAGGTTGCTGTCACGCAGTCTCTAAGGTGACACCGGAGCCGCTTTTGGTGCTTCACTCGGCTTTAATAAAGCGCGCGATAAATTCGCTCTCGCTTGCCAAGTGGTGTGTTGCGTCTGGCAAGCGACCTCCCTTAAGAACGCCCCCGGTCAGAGATGACTGGGGGTATTTTTGTCGGGGAGGGTTTTCGAGGCGCAGCGCGTTGTTCGCGATCTTGGAAGCTGCGGGGCCGGCCGGAGCGGCCGCGTCCAGTGGCCCCCATGGAAAAAGGCTCTGGACGCGGCCCAAGGTGCAGATCGCGCCCTGACCACGGGACAGGAAGGTCGGGCTTGTGTCTGCCGTCGCCGGGTGATGCTCCACTGGCGAATGGGTCGCGCCCTGACTGTCCCTGAGCCGGGCGGCCCATTCATGAACCGGCTATCCTGATCACGGCGGGAGATGACCCCGAACGTTTGCGTGTTCGATCCCCCATTTGAGGGAGACTTGCCCAACCCAACCCCGGACGGGGACCGGAGTTAGCGCCTACCAGGCCCGAAACCCGCCGTAATATCCATAAACCGGGACCGGCCGCGAGATTTCGGGGATTGTCGGCAGCCCCTCGAGGTTGGTTGCCGCATAACCGTAGCCCGGCGGCGCATCGTAGCCATAGGCCGGTGCGCCGGCGTAGCCGTAGGCGGGGGCCGCATATCCGTAGGCGGGAGCTGCATATCCGTAGGCGGCGGCGCCATAGCCGGGGGCATAGCCGTAGGCGGCTCCGCCATAGGCGGGGCCCGCCGAATACCCATATCCGGCCCCACCGCAACCACAGCCCTGCGCTCCCGCACCGTACCCGGCAGCTCCGTAACCATAGGGGGCCGCAACGGCGCCGGCGGCACGCACCCCCCTGCCGTAACCTACTGGCCTGCCGTAGCCTGCTGGCGCTCCATAGCCCCACGCCGCCGCTCGGTAACCAACTGCCCCGCCCGCCGCGTAGCCAGCGTTGCCCCATCCATAAGCATGGGCCCTGGCACCGCGCTGGACCCGATCGGCTGGCGCTGCCACGTGACGATAGCCGGGGTGAGCGAGGGGGCCGCGGTAACCATCGCCACGAGGGCCGGCGGACGCCTCCGGAGCGAAGCAGGCCATCGTGCCGAGCGCGAGCGTCATCCCGATTGCGACGTGTCTAAGCATCAGCCGTCTCCTCACCGGTTCAACGTGTGAGGATGGCAGCCCGGGTCTGGCGCTGCACTCGGGCGCAACCCTGAACACGGTGCGGACTATTCCCGACCGTTCCGCTCGCCTTTCGTGTCCACACGCGTACGGGCGACGTCGGGGACCACGACGAGAGAAGCGCGCAACCGGCTGGCTGCGGTTTGCCGGCGATCTGACAGCGAACATCGAACCGACGTGGCAGGCCAGCGCGTTCGACGGCGATTGGGCCACTTTCCCGCGAGGTCATCATGAGGTGATCGCGGCGGCGTCGGCAACCCCTTGCTGGTCTTGCACTTCTTCTCTGATTTCGATCAACGGAGCCATGACGAGGCTGGCATACCACGCTTGGGTGGCGACGCTGGTCCATGACCAACGCTCCAACGCGGCTGTTGCCTCGTCAATTTGCCAAAAGCCTAGAGAATGCGCGGAAGCCGGCGCGCGCAGAACCGACGACAGAACATGACAGTGCCAATGCCCCGGCCACGCGCTTGCATGCCAGCAATAGGAGGCCTACGGACCGCTTGCTCAGATCGGGCGACTATGAAATAAATGGTTGCGATTAAGCCTTTTTGGTTGGGGAGCGGACAGCAGCGGGGTCGACGGCTTTTCCAGCACCGTGTTGGTTCTCCGGTGATTGCGTCCAGTGTGCGGGAAGTGCCTCGGGTGCCGAGCTGCCGCCAGGTGCGGAGGATGTCATGGCACGCCGGCACTACACGAGTGGCACGTGGCTGATCATTGCGGCATTTGCCGCGGGGCTGCTAACAGCGAAAACGGAAACGGCGCAAGCGGGGTCGCGCACCGGGGCCGCGGTCGGCGGCGCTGCCGTCGGCGTGCTCCTCGGGCTGGCGATCGCCGGTTCTGCCAATCAAGAGCAGGGCGCGTCCGGGGGCGGAGGCAAAACCTACCGCGCCTGCTCCAGCATCTATGGACCTGGTGCCGTCAATGCCGCCAGCAATCCCGGGCGTTGCGTGTGCCGATCGGGCTATGGCTGGACCTCCGAGGGTGGCAGCAAGCATTGCGTCCCGCGCGGCACCAATACGGCGCACGAAGGCAACAGCCGCAGCGTCGCTAGCAAGACCCAATCGTCCGGCGATTTGGAGAAGATCCAGGAATCCCTCAATCTCCTGGGCTACGATGCCGGCAGCGTCGATGGCTCGTTGGGCCCAAAGACCCAGCAGGCCATTTTCAAATATCAAACCGATAAACAGTTCCCCGCCACCGGTGTGCTGTCGGTGCCCGAGCAGCAGATCCTGTTCAAGGACGTTGAGGCCAAGCGGGCCCCGGTGGTGACGTTGCCGCCGCCGAAACCGATGGTGGTCGAACCTGTCGACGAAACGATCCGAAGCACCAACAAGCCCGATGCAAAGCCCGATCCCAAGATGGAACTTGCGCTTTGGGATACGGTCAAGGACAGCAAGGATGTGGCCGAGCTCGAGGAGTACATCAGCCGCTATCCGGAGGGGCAATTCATCAAGGTGGCGCTGGCGCGCATGGCCAACATCATCAAGACCAAGGAGGCTGAGAAAAAGGAGCAGGAGAAACCAAAGCTCAGCAAGGCGGAGCCTTTGGACGGCGACAAAAACATAACGACCGGAGCCTTGCCGCCGATCGATGAGACCGACTTTCCCAAAGCCCGACAGGCGCGCGCCGATGCCGTGGCCGTCATCATCGGTAATAGAAACTACCGCAATGCTCCGCCCGTCGACTATGCGGTGCGCGATGCCGAGGCGATGAAGGTGATGGTGATGCGGACCTTGGGCGTCGACAGCGCCAACATCATTTTCAAGACGGATGCGTCCCGAGCGGAGATGGATGCCATCTTCGGCACAGAAAAAGACCTGAAAGGCAGGTTGTGGCGCACCCTTGATCCCGAAGGGCATTCGGATCTCTATGTGTTCTACTCCGGACACGGCATGCCGGGCGTCAACATCGACGGCAACTTCCTGTTGCCGGTCGACGGGCATCCCGACGACGCCAACCTCAGCGGCTACCCCCTGGCGCAGCTCTATAAGAACCTCGAGCAGTTCAAGACCCGGAGCACCACGGTATTCATCGATGCGTGCTTCTCGGGGATGACGCCGAACGGAAACAACACCCCCTTGATCAAGGAGGCTTCGCCGGTGTTCGTCGTCAAGGAGACGCCGAGCGATGCCAGCAAGATGAACGTGTTCCGGGCGGCCACCGAAAGCCAAGTCTCGAGTTGGGACAAGGAAGCCGGGCACGGCATCTTTACTCGCTATGTGCTGGCCGGCCTGGCCGGTGCCGCGGACACTGACAACAACAAGGAAGTCACCACCAAGGAGCTGTTCGACTACGTCAGCAAGAACGTTCGCAAGGTGGCGCGGCGCAACCACGGTCGGGAACAGGACGTTCAGTTCAACGGCGATGACAAGCTGGTGCTGTCGAGCTACTGACCTCTCAGCACGTGGCGGCGTCCATCGCCGGCACCGTCGACCCGGTGCCGGCGATTACACATTGTGGCAACGTCCCGCCAATCGGACCGGAGGGGGTGATATGTGGGGCAAGGATCAGCGTCGGCACGGTCATCTGACAACGGTTGTGGCATGCCTTGCCTTGCTCGTGCTGATGGATGCCTTGCTGCTAGTGGCGACTGGACGCGCGGTGGCAGAAGAGCGCCGCGTGGCGCTGGTCGTCGGCAACTCGAAGTACCGCAATCTAGGCAGAGACCTCAAAAATCCCGTTGAGGATGCCGCGGCGATGCAGGTCACCTTGCATCGTCTGGGCTTTGAACTGATTGTCGGCCAGGACCTTGCGCTCGATGGCTTCCGCCGAAAGGTGGATGAGTTTGCCGCCGCCGTGCGTGATGCCGAAATCGCGCTGCTGTTCTATGCCGGCCACGGCGTCCAGTTCGATGGACAGAACTACCTGTTGCCCACCGACATCGAGGTCACCAGTCAAGCCGACATGGTGGGAAAGTCGATCGCGCTCAACAAGGTCCTCACGGACATGACCAGCGCCAGCGCCAGCATCGTTTTCCTCGATGCCTGTCGCGACAGCCCGCAGTTTCGCAGTGTCTCGCGCGCCAACGGCCCCGGTATGTTCGGGTTTAGCCGTGGCCTGGCGCCGGTTCCTGCGAGCGTCAGCGATCGCTTCATTGGCTTTGCCGCGGCGCCGGGCTTTACGGCGGAGGATGGTGGCCGCAGCAAGAACAGTCCCTTCACCGAAGCCCTGCTCCGGCACATTGCCAAACCCGACATCGAGATCAACGCCATGTTCACCGCCGTGCGCGCCGATGTCATGCGGGTGACGTCGAAACGGCAGCAACCGGAAGCCTTGAACGCGCTCACACAGCCGCTCTATCTATCGAAATCGGCTGGCCCGTCGGGCATGCCTCAGGATCTTGCTGGTCCCGACGGGGAGGAGCCACCCTCGATCTCGCTGTCGTCAGATGCCGAGTTCTGGTTCGTCATCAAGGACACCAATGATCCCAGAAATTTCGACCTCTATCTGCAGCAGTTTCCAAAGGGTCGATTCGTGCCGCTGGCGCGGCGAAAGCTCGAGCAGCTCAAATTTCCGCCGCCGAAGATGGCAGACCTCAATACCAAGGGTGGCAGGCCGATCGCGCCGGACGGGGTAACAGTAGAGGGCGATTGGGCAACCGCCATCGCCGTTGCGCGCGTCAGCAAGGATCATCCCAAAGAGGAAGCTCTGCGCAGCGCCCGCGATTTGGCGAGGGCCAAGGTCATTCTCGCGCGTGTGGCGGCCGCCGGCATCAACCTGCCGAATTCGATCGATTCCTCGAGCTACGCCGCGGAGATGCTGGGATATCTCTCGCGTGGCCTCACCTTTGAGGAAACGTGGACCACGCACCAGGCAACCGGCAAGGAACTAAAAGTCGAGCTGCGTGCCAAGGTTCGCCCGCTGGTCGGCGACACGGAGCGCAGGCTTACGGGCTCGATTGAGCCAACCGATGTCATCTCCGGACAACCCATTCGCCTCAAGCTGTTGGCCAAGAAGGACGCGACCATTGGGGTGTTCGCCTGGCAGGCCAACGGTACGGTGCTGCGGCTCTATCCGGACAGCACGAAGAAGCCGGTCATGATCAAAGCCGGCGAGCCGATTTCGCTACCGCGCAGCGGCGATCTCTACCCCGCCATTGCCAGCGGCAATATGCCGGGCGAGCGGCGCAACCACGAGGCCCTGATTGTGGTGACCGGGGGCAAAAGCCTCAATTTCGAGCAACTGGTCCCAACCCTCGTGACCGAGGCGACGCAGCACTCCCCGACGGCCCTCACCGATGCCGGCGATTTCCTAAGCAAACTGGCCGCCATCGAAGATACTGAACTCGAGTTGCTGGTGCTACCCTACGAGGTTCGCGACCGCTAGGGCTTGGGCGAATGCCAGCGGCCCGAACCCGATGCGCCGGCGCATGATGCACCCTGGTCTTGCCGATGAAGGGGCGACCCACGAGATGCTGGCGGTCGGCGAAACGGCACTGACCCCAGCCGCGGTGATGCCGACTATGCGGAGCTACTGAACAATTTGGTACTCGGTGATGCCCAATGCCCAGCGACTCTGCTTGTCATCGGCGCCGGTGCGCTTGTTTAAGGCCCTGCTCACCTGTTGCACAACATTCATAAGATAGTTGGTCGGCAGCGTGGTGGGCACCAGCCCCCGCGCGTGGGTGGTGCCGATGGCTAAGGATTCCACGGGAAAATCGTCCGGTACGACCAGCGCAACCAGCTTGCCGGTCCCTGTCGGCAGCTCCGCCCTGAAGCTGGCAAAACCATAATCCGGTCCCGGAACGGTAATGGCACTCCCTGGCGTCACCCGGGCCGTGACATGGGCGGGTGTCAGGGTGTTGGGAAGCAGCTGCAGGACCTCGCCTGAGGCATTGATATCGATCAGAATCAAACGGCCCGCGACATCGCTCTCGGTGACCAGGACCACTTCACTTCCCACGCTAATGCGGTTTCCACCCTTGACGTTGACACGCACGCGCCGATCTGCGGACTGGAGAATATCGCGAAGCTGCCCCAACGCCTGCGTGCTTACCGCCGCCACGGTATCGACCGCAGGTGCGATCACGTCGGCCTCGAGCACGCCCTTGATGGGGCCGGCCTTCTCGACGATCCAGCCCGCATACTGGGAAACCCGGGTGTAGACGCCGTAGTCCTTCTTCCCGGCGCAGCCGACCCCCCAACTGACGATGCCGATCTGAAAGGGACAGCCCTTGCGATCGTAGGCCACCAGCGGCCCGCCGCTGTCACCTTGACAGGAATCCTTGCCACCCTCTTCCAGGCCGGCGCAGACCTGCTCATTGCCGATCTTGTCGCTGGGATAGCGCTGCGAGCAGGTCTCCGTCGCAATGGTCGGGATGGCGGTCTCCTGCAGCTGCTTGGAGCCGGCCGAATACTCGAGCCCATCGGCTCGGCGGTAGGATTGCACGGGGGCTCTAAACTGCAGCGACCCGAAGCCGGCGACGCGCACCTGCGCCCCGGGCGGCGTGGCCGGATCGGTCTTGGCGGTGAGCGACAGCCGCGCCACCGGCCCGCCGTAGGGCGTTTTCAGCCGCAGGAGGGCGATGTCATTGCCGGTGAGGGCGGCTTCTTTGTAGCCATCCTTGATGACGACGCTCTCCACCTCGAAGATCTGCTTGTCGGTGGCGAGGTCGAGATTGTCGATGCCCAGCACCACTTGCAGCACGCCGTCACGCGACCGTCCCTGGCCGTCGAGAAACGACTTCTTGAAACCGCCGCCCAGGTCGCTGACGCAATGCGCCGCCGTGACGACCCAACGGTCATTGATCGCGGCACCGCCACACAGATAGAGGGCCTGCTTGGTGCCGGCAGCGTAGAGGCGCAAAACCGCCAATCCCGGCCAATACTTGATGGTGGCGGTGTTGCCGCCCACGACCCGGGTGCGGATTTCGGTACCGGTCGGGCGACATTCCTGGGCGCTGAGGCCGACCGGAACGCTCAAAGCGATGAGGCCCAGCACGCAAGTCGGCAGGCCCTTACGCGAAAACAATGACATGCTAAGCCCCCCGCCAGTCTTATCGCAGTTCCCGCGGACACCCCGCTGAGGCCGCCCACTGCACGCGGCCCCCCGAGTACTGAGTGATCTCTACAGCAACGGCCGAATTATGGCCAGATGCCTTACCTAACGGCCGATTGCGGGACGTCAATCTGTTAACGGCAAAGGGGTAACTCAGCTCTGGCAGATTATGCCAGTGGCGCCTAACATGCCTTACGAGGGCGCATTTTACGAGCTTGAGAGACGATAGGATGTCAAAGCGAGTAAAACCAGTGTTGCGGTCGGCGCTTCGGCTGCTGCCGATCGTTCTGGGTTTGGGGAGTTCGACCGCGGTGGCGCAGACGGGGGAAACCAACTGGAGCCTGCTGCGCGGGCGCGACATTGCCTCGCTCCCGAGCGAGATCCCGCAACTCACCATCAAAGGCCAAGCGCTATCGGGATCGACCGGGTGCAATACCTTCACGACCACCCTGGTGCAGCAAAGCGAAGGCAAGGTCAGCATCGAGCGGCCGCGTTTGACGCGCAAGCTGTGCGGGCCGCAGCAACAAAATGTCGAGAATGCGTTCGTCGACGCGCTCGGCCAAACGCAGTTCATGGAGGAAAAGGACAATCAATTGACCTTCCTTTCGGCCACGCGCGAGCCGTTACTGGTTTGGCAACCGCTCCGCGCGCCGGGTCAAACACGCTCCCTCGGGGTCAAGCTAGGCGACAACCGCCGCCCCCACGCGCATGCACAAATGCACTCTCCGGGCAGGCACATGGCAGCGCCGCGCAAGCGCGTGGCCATGACGGGAAAGCACGCGGGCATGAAGCACAAGCACGCCGGCATGACCCACAAGCGCGTGGGCGTGGCGCACAAGCACGCGCGCAAGACCACCATGGCCAGGCGTTCGGTCAAAAGAGGCTGCCGTTTCTTCTATTAGGCCCAAACGCTGGCGCCGGGCTTTGATGACGTGCCCCACGCCCTCTCGGTAGCCGCCGCCACGTGATCGATCGCCGCGCGCCGTCTTATGCGAGATGAACTCGGTCGGCCGGAAAAGGAAAAGATGGCCCGGCGACGGTCGGCGGAAATCGTGGCGTGCAGGATCGGTTCTGATGGGCTCCTGACCCGCCGGGAGGCGCGTCTCAATCGCTTTGCAGTGGCGCGGCGACGGAGCGCAGGCCGCGGTTTGAGTGGTGGAGCAGGTCGGGTCGATACTGAGCCACGGCTTCGAGCACTTCGGCGACACTGCCGTCGAGCAATACCATACTGATGGTGACGGCCGGTACGCCGTAGCCACTCTGGCACAGCGCACCGAGGCGCACCAACAAACGGGTTCCGGCCAGCGTGGTGTGGGGCCACCGCAACCGGATATCGATGGTTTGGCTGCGCGTGGTGTTGGCGGGACAGATGGCGTCAATTTCCTGCCACGCGAGCCGCCGGGACATCAAACGGCGGTCCCAAATGCCGCGCTGGTCTACCGAGAGCATGACGTCGGCCTGCAAGGCACGCCGACCAAGACCGTCGAGGAGAACGAGGAGGCCGACGAGCCAGGCAATGCACAGCCACCGGTCGATCGGCCCTGACGCCCAGAAGGCAAGCGGAGCGGGCGCGGCGACGGCGCCAACAACCAGCGCGGCGGTGCGGAGCTTGGCGAGGCTCCAGCGAAAAGATGTAGGCGTCGTATCGCCGCCGGCCCCGCTGCGCTCGGGGCGGGACTGCTCGACCGATCTGGGGTTGGGAGCGCGTGTCATCGCGACGTCCTGCCTTTGCCCCCGCGCTGCCGAGGTGACCGCGGCCGCCATCGCCGGCCTGCAGTCAAACCTTGCACGAGGGATCTCATACCTAAGTAGGAGGCGGCCGCGATGCTGGCAAAACACAACCACGCGAGGAGCGGGAGGGCGGCAGTTAGTTAGGCCGCGGCCGCGGCCGGTGACGGAGGTTGGGGCTTATTTGCGCCGGACCAGAGCTTGGCCACGCGACACAACCATCCCTGCGACGGCCCCCGCTCCCAACCCGACGATGCTCGCGAGAAGGACCGATACCCCCCAG
>Ga0126384_10000228_pt1 | contig 29060 bp, 18 predicted proteins | sample PanSoiMetPlot_36_FD_92543 | JGI IMG/M metagenome (GOLD analysis project Ga0126384, IMG submission 92543) | Tropical forest soil microbial communities from Panama - MetaG Plot_36 | ecosystem: Environmental > Terrestrial > Soil > Tropical forest > Bulk soil | place: Panama | collected 2016-02-17 | reverse complement strand
GCATCAAGAATCCGCTGATTCCTTACGCCGTCTTCGAAATTGGGAGTCGGGATCTTTTGTTCCGCGATGGCCTTCATCAGGTCTAGAACTGTGTGGATGAACGTATGCTCGTACCCGATTATGTGGCCGCGTGGCCACCAGGCATCGATGTACGGATGACTCGGATCGGTTGCGAGAATCGTCTTAAAGCCGCTGTTTGGGCCCTCCTCTATGTAAAGCTCCAATTCGTTCATTCGCTCCAGATCGAACGCAACACTTCCCTTACTGCCGTTGATTTCAAATCGCAAATGGTTCTTATGGCCAGGGGCGGATCGAGAAGCTTCAATCGTGCCGACCGCTCCATTTTCAAACTTGAGCAGGCTTATCGCCGCGTCATCGACATCAACGGGAGCCTTTGCGGTGCTGTTTGGCAGGGGCCGCTCGGCTATGAAAGTCTTAAGCAATCCTGCAACTTCAGAGATCTCGCCGACCAGGAATCTTGAAAGGTCTGCGGTGTGAGAGACGAGGTCTCCAAGCGCTCCTGATCCCGATCTGGCCTTTTCAAGCCGCCACACTCGAGGGAAGTCCGGGTCTACAAGCCAGTCCTGCAGATAGCTTCCGCGATAGTGATAAATCTCACCAATTTGGCCCTCGTCGATAAATCTCTTTGCGATGAGCACTGCCGGAGCGCGGCGATAATTGTGACAGAGCATGTGGATGCACGCGTGGCTCTGAACGGCGGCCAGCATTTGCTTCGCCTCATCCAGCGTGTTCGCCAGGGGTTTTTCGCAGAACACAACCTTCTTCGCCTCAGCAGCCCCTACCGCTATCGGCATGTGGGCGTCTCCAGATGTGCAGATATCAATCACGTCGATATCCTTGCGCCGAACGACTTCTTCCCAGTTGGTTGCTTGCTCTTCCCAGCCGTACTTTGCGGCTGCCTGTTTGACCGCCGCCTCGTTGCGACCGCAGATAACCTTCATCACGGGTTCGAATGGAGCATCGAAAATTCTGCTCACTTGCCTCCAGGCATTGCTGTGAGCTCTGCCCATGAACTGGTACCCGATCATCGCGATGTTGAGTTTCTTTTTCATAGCGTGCGAAACCTACTTTCAATCTCTTGGCGTGTCAAGATCCGCCGAAGAAATTCCTTCTGCGCAATCTGCGTAATCTGCGGATAAGGTGATCGGCGGACCCCGAAGACTCGACAATCTTCCTTGACTTTTGCAGGCTGTGTACTAAGTTTAGAGGTGCATTCTCGAAGCGTTTATTCATCTAGACAATCTTCTTTAACAAACACCCTTTGTCGGGAGGAATTACAATGTCAGAAAACAAAAACGGAATTACGCGCAGAGAAGCTATTAAAACGCTTACTGTCGGCACTGGGGTCGTCGCTACCTTGCCAGTGCTAGGCAGCAGAGTTGTCGGCCAGGATCAACCGGCGCACGACCATACACACGCCGCACAGGCGACCACAAGCCCAGCACCGTACAAACTCAAATTCTTCACTGACGAGGAGAACAAAACGATCATTGAGATGTCAGAGCAGATCATTCCCTCAGACGACTCTTCACCGGGAGCAAAGGCGGCGATGGTTAATGAGTACATCGATTTGATCGTCAGCGAATCGCCAGCCGATGTGAAACAGACCTGGCGGGACGGTCTTGCTGCAGTCAACAGAAAGAGCACCGCAATGTTTGGCAAGAGCTTCGTTGAAGCGAGCCCCGATCAGCAGGTGCAACTGCTCAAAGAAATCAGCAAGAACGAACGGAACTCGACGACTGTTGAAGAAAAGTTCTTCCGTACGGTCAAGAATGCGACCATCGACGGCTACTACACATCCGAGATTGGTATTCACAAAGAACTGCATTACAAAGGCAATTCGTATTTGAAGGAGTTTGTCGGCTGCACGCACCCTGAACATCAGGGCAAATAACAGGCTTCAGACGGCGAAGCCTTGATCGTTTCTTGTTTGCGGGCAGAGAATTCAGGTCGTTGAAGCATTGCACTCCTGACTCGACAAAACGGAACAATTGTGAAGAACAGACTAATTCTCACTTCCCTGATCGTGAGTCTGGTTGGTTTATTTCTCACAAGTGGCCTTGCCGGTAGCAACCTGGAGATTACGATCAACAACAACCCTGTTCCACGCGCCAAACCTAACGTCCTGTATCTTACTCATTCTGCTGGCTTTAAGCATGATGTACTTCCCCTGTCCCGACAGATTTTAACGGACATGGGAGAGCGCTCTGGGGCCTTTGTAACAACGGCTACCGACGACTGCTCGTTGTTGAGCCGCGAGCAATTGAAAAAATTCGACGCAGTCGTGTTCTACACCACTGGCGAACTGCCGATTTCGGACGAGCAAAAAACCGCATTCCTAGATTTCATCAAGTCAGGCAAAGGCTTCGTCGGTATCCACAGCGCGACGGACACCTTCTACAAGTGGCCCGAGTATGGCGAGTTGATAGGCGGATATTTCGACGGTCATCCCTGGCATCAGGATGTAACAGTCAAAGTTGAAGACAATCATCATCCTGCAACTCGGCATCTCGAGAAATCATTTAAGATCAAGGATGAGATTTATCAGATGAAGAACTTCTCGCGGGATCGAGTGAATGTGCTGATGAGTCTCGATACGACTTCTGTAGATCTAACGTTGCCGACAGTCCATCGCACAGATAAAGACTTTGCACTCGCATGGTATCGCGAGTACGGGAAGGGCCGCGCGTTCTATACCGCCCTGGGACACCGAGCCGAGGTCTGGCAGGATGAGAGATTCCAGAAACACTTAATTGGCGCGCTTCGCTGGGTTACGCGTCAGTAAGATCTAATAGCTCAGCTCGCCTTTGTAAACCATCTTATCCACTTTGAAGCTTACAAGCAGCTTCTGTCGGTTACTTTGTCCTCCCGCACTGCGGTCAACCAATGGAATCTCAAACTCGAACCGAATATCTTTGTCGCCTTGGGCGATCACTGGTTTACCATTGACCTCGCGAGGAAAAACAAACTTGGCGCCGGTCCCATCCGAACTGGGAGGAAAGTACTCGCGCAAAGGAACTCTCCCGAGTCCCTGGCTGATCAGATAAGCATCCTGCTTAATCGAATCCGTTCGGGCATTGGCTAGGAACTGTCTCATTTCGCGATTGGCGTCCTGGTCATTAGAAGCGAACTCCAGAGCGACTATCACCTGGCTGTTTACATCAAGGTTTAGCGCACGCTTGAAGCGTGAATCGAACTCCACGCGCTGCTGTGGTGTCATGTCGTCGTACTTGTTAAGTAACTGCATCATCCGTACGTAAGCTTCTCGGACCGGGCGCGCGGAGAAGAAGCGCACGGTAAACTTGTTGAAAATCTCTCTCTCTCCTTTAAGTCCCGCATCACGCCCGACCAGAGGCGTACTCAACGTTTGATTCCGCGCCCACGGTGACTCGTTAATCATTATGCTGACCTGTTTTGAGTTCCATTTTTCGAAAGGCGCAGTCCAGAAATCCTGACCGAACAAAACGGTTGAGTTAAGAACTATGAGGAGAGCGCCAAGACATGGTTTTTTATAAGCGCGCATGAAAGCCTCCGGCCTAATATTTCAGCAGTTTAGTGTGACTCTGATTATAATGATCTTAGCACGACAGGCCTCAGCCTAGAACCACGCATTGTCACAAGCGACTGAAGCTTTTGAACTAATATTTTACTTGATACAATGGCGAAACTAAATCCGATCAGTTGAGTAAAAAAGCATGTTGTCTGCGAGCTATTGGGCGCATATGTGGAGAGCCTTAGGTTGCGCGGTTCTTATCATAATAAGTCTATTTATAGCCAACGAAGCCGTTTACAGCAGGCAAACCACAAGTCAAACCGTTCAACTAAAGGAAGCAGCGCGGTACTTAAAGGAAGGTGAGTTCGATAAAGCCGAGCAGTTACTCCAAACGCTATCAAAAACTAAGGCACTTCCGGAGGCTTTCGAGATGCTTGGTTTACTGCGAGTCAAGCAGCAACGACTCAAAGAAGCAGAGTCGTTTTTCCAAAGCGCTATTCGTCTCAATCCGCGACTCGCCAACGCCTATGTCAACCTCGGCTATTTATATAAGCAAACTAATCAACCAGAGCTTTCGCTTAGGAACTTTCAAACTGCTGCGACGCTTCTTTCTAACAATTCAGAGCCTCTTTTTAACATTGCTTTGCTGCTTGCTGACAGCCGTCAATTCGATAAGGCAATTCAAGTGCTCGAGGCGATACGAATCAACGCTCGGCCAGACGATTATTGGGATTTACTCTCACGCTTATATCTAAGCGCTGCTAATTTCCCGAAAGCCGAAGATAGTCTTCGCAAGGTCTTAGCACGTAAACCGGATTCGATTTCTACTCTTCGTCAGCTTTCCGGTGTTGCGCTCAAGCTTAATGAACCTCAACGTGCGTGGCAGTACCTGGGTGATGCAGTGCGATTGGCTCCTAACTCCCCTGATCTGCTTTATGAGTTTGCGCAGCTCAGCCTAAGAAATAATCTGGGTCAGGAGGCCGTAATCGCGACACGAAAGGCTCTCTTTTTGGAACCCGACCGCCACGACTTCTTGCTGTTCCTGGGGAACGCGTTGTTAAACACCGCGAGTTTCCACGATGCGCTCACTTATCTCAATCAATACGTGCGTCTCAAGCCGGACGATGCTTCAGGACAGCTGTCTCTTGGATGGGCACTGTATCTCGAGAAGGATTTTGACGGCGCTCGCAAGCATCTGGAGGAGTGCCTGCGGTTGAGTCCAGACCTTATAGATGCTTACTACCATCTTGGGATGATTGCATATGAAGCCGGCGATCGGACTCACGCGCGGGATTTTTTCACCAAAGTTGTCGATCGTAAATCCGACCACGCGAGCGCACTTTTAGGGTTGGGCATGATTTACTCGTCCGAACAGCAATATGAGAGGGCGCGGTTATCGTTTGAGGCTTCGGCCCGGGCTAACGGCGATGAGCCCAAGGTCCATTACCAACTGGCCCAGGTTTATAGCCGATTGGGTAATCAAGATGCGGCTCGTCGAGAACAGGGCCTCTATGCCGGAGCACAGAAAAGAGTAGAGGAGAGAAAAAAGCTAAGCCAAAGCTTACCCTTTTCAGCCGCTGCTATAGATCGCTCGAAACCCAATCAACATTGAACTGCTTTCATGAAACCAGTTTTTACGCTAGCCGCAATTCTCACTGCCGTGCTGCCGTATTTGCCGCCTAAGACTCAGGCAGGTCCGGAATTCGTACGCTTTGTAGACGTCACTCAGGCCAGCGGCGTTCGGTTTAAGCACAATACAGCGCCTGAAAAGAAATACATCGTAGAATCGATGAGTGGAGGCGTAGCCTTATTTGATTACGATAACGATGGCTGGTTGGACATCTACCTTACGAACTCTCTTACCGTTGATACCGCTAACGACGCAAAGAACTCCCGCAGCGCACTATATCGCAACAATCGCGATGGCACTTTCACCGACGTTACCGACAGATCGGGGCTGGGGTATCCGGGTTGGGCAATGGGTATAGCAACCGCTGACTACGATGGTGACGGATGGATCGACGTTTACATAACTTGTCTGGGTCCAAACCATCTTTACCATAACAACGGTGATGGTACATTCACCGATGTCACTCAAAAGGCGGGTGTTGACGATACTAGATGGTCAACTGGGGCAGCGTTTGGTGATTACGACAACGATGGCAATGTCGATTTGTTTGTCGCAAACTATGTTGATTTTCGGATCAAAGACTTGCCTGAATTCGGCAAAGGTAAGTTCTGCCAGTTCCGCGGGGTACCGGTTCAATGCGGTCCCCGTGGACTCCCGGGAGCCGGTGACTCGCTTTTTCACAACAACGGAGATGGGACGTTCACTGAGGTGTCGAAGAAGGCTGGCGTATCAGACCTAGATGGCCGATTTGGGATGAGTGCGCTGTGGACCGATCTTGACGGTGACGGATGGATGGATCTCTACGTCGCCAACGACTCGGGCCCGAATTTCCTGTATAAGAACAACCGTAACGGGACATTCAAGGAAATCGGTCTGCTATCTGGCTGTGCTGTCGGAGAGGACGGCAACGAACAGGGCTCAATGGGGCTTGCCATAGGAGATTACAATCATGATGGATTGCTGGACATCTTCGTGACAAACTTCTCCGATGAGTACAACACTTTGTACCGTCAGGAAAAGGGGATGTTTTTTTCCGATGTCTCTTTTGCCTCAAAGCTAGCTCAAGTCAGCATCCCGTATGTAGGCTGGGCCACCGATTTTATAGACTTCGATAATGACGGATGGGTAGACCTTATGGTGGTAAACGGTCACGTGTACCCTCAGGTCGACAACATAAGCGTAGGTATAACGTATGCCCAGCGCATTCTCTTGTTTCATAACGAACACAATGGCACCTTTTCGGAGGTTGCAGCAAACTGCGGCGATGCATTGACAGCCCGACGCGTGAGCCGCGGAGCGGCTTTCGGTGACATTGATAACGACGGCGATGTTGATGTGGTGATAAACAATCTCGACGGTTCTCCAGTAGTATTAAGAAACGAGGGCGGCAATAAAAACAACTGGATAAATATCAAGACCATAGGCTCAAAGAGAAATCGTGAGGCGCTGGGAGCACAGGTCACAGTCAAGGCCGACGACCTCGTACAAGTCAAAGAGGTCTATAGCGGAGGGTCGTATATCTCGCAAAATGATACTCGACTTCATTTTGGTCTCGGTAAGAAAACGAAGATTGATTTGATTGAGGTTCGATGGCCCGCTGGCAAGACAGAAGCATTTCGAGACGTGCCTGTAAACCAATTCGTAGTAATCCAAGAGGGCAAAGGTTTGTCAAAGGCGATAACAACGTCATCCCCACAGAGTAATAAGTAATAGACCTAGAGTTGCCCGAGCGGAGCAATCCTCGAAGAGCAATTGGATGGACACTCTGATGCGGTAGCTGCAGTCATTACGGAGGTTCGAACATGCGAAACGTACTAATTCTTGTAACAGCCCCGGCGCTGTCGGTCCTCTTGTTCATAAACATCCATTATCAGACTTTTGCTCAGCAGGAGAAATCGGACGCAATCAAGCTTCGTTCCACGGAAGTCTTAGTGGATGCAGTGGTCGTTGATCGCAAGAATCGGCTTGTTACCGATCTATCTCCGCGAGACTTCCAGGTCTATGAGGACGGCGTGCTGCAGGAGGTCACTTCTTTTCGCGTCGTACGGGGCGCCAATTCAGAGTCATTGCGCGAGGGCACCGCTACCGCGAATGTACAGCCAACACGCGATGACGCAAAACCTGCTGTACCTCGAGAGATGCCACCCAATCTGACAATAGTTTTGCTGGATTACTCCACCACGCAGTTTGAACATCAAAAGCTGATTCAGAGTGCTTCAATAAAATACGTGGAGCAGAAGTTACAACCACGTGATCTGATGGCGGTATTCGTTTTAGGTTCGGGTCTGCGGCTTTTAACCGATTTCACCAACGATAAAGCGAAGCTAATTGAGGCGCTGAAAAAGACGGATCTCACCGGCTCGGCGCTGGCGTATGATCGCTCAAATTCAAATGTCGTTATCCGTGCCGGCCAAGCTCCGGGCGTGCAGTTTCAGGAGAACACGTATGGAGCCACCCCGTCGGGGCAGAGTGCGGCGGCACAGGCTGCAGAGTTCGCGAATAGATTTGCCGGATTGGGAGCCGCAATCATAGCTCAGCATCTTGGGTCACTTGAGGTCGCTATGCGTTCTGGTATGGATCGCCGACAGAGTCTCGGCGTAATCTCTGCCATACGCGCCATTGCGGCGGGCGTGAAAGGAATCGAAGGCCGCAAAACGCTGCTGTTATTCTCCGAAGGATTCGTAGTAGGACCCTCCACTGAAGAAGACCTTTATGCAGTGGCGGGCGTTGCGAACCGAGCTCAGTTGGCCATCTATAGCATTGAGTCTCAGGGGCTGCTGGCCAGAGACCTGAGGGGAGACCTGGTCCCACGTGACGATCTCACGAGCGCCATTTCGAACACATCAACCAACAAGATGCCAAGGGGAGGCGAAACAGGGTTTGATCGCGCACGGCAGGCGGGCCAGGATCTGCCCGAAAGCGCTCTGCGTTACATCGCCAACGCTACTGGAGGGTTTCTGATCAGAAATACCAATGATCTAAGCGTCGGTCTCGATCGCGTGGACCAGGAAATGAGAAGCTACTATCTCCTTTCATACCGCTCGCAGAACGAAAAAATGGACGGACGTTTTAGGCAGATCCGGGTGTCCGTAAATAAGCCGGATCTGTCCGTTCGAGCGCGCAACGGCTACTATGCGATGCCCGCAGGACTCGAGCTTTTGACGCCACCTGAGTTTCAGCTTATAGACCAATCTCGAAAGGGCGATTCTGCGACCAAAATACCTGTGTTCATGCGGGTTGGCGGCTTTCAGGAAGGCAAAGAACAGTACCGCGTTCCGGTGATTCTTGAGATTCCATCCAAATCTCTCCGATTTGAAGTCAATCAGGGGAAACGTTCGGCTCGCCTCGTGATTTTGGGGCTGGTTCGTGACCGCGCGGGCGCTCTAGTCAAGCGGTTTGGCGGCCCCGTGCAGGTGGAAGTCACCGAATCCGAATTCGGTGTTTTGAAAGCAGGAAGCGTTAGCTTTGTAAATCATATTCGAGTCCCCGCCGGGGCCGATTATTCGTTCGAAGTATACGTTAAGGATTCGGCGTCGGGAATGGTCGCGAGTAGTCAAAAGACGTTACATCTTCAGCAGACAGATCCTGTTCTAGCCATAAGCGAAGTCCTGCTAGCCGCCGAGGTCGACAAACCTTCAGCCCTTGATGACCAATTTCTGACAGTCAACGGTGTGAAGATTTTGCCTTCGGCACGCTGTCAATTTCACAATGGAGACAATCTGATTTTCTATTTTCAGATTTATAACTCACGGTTTGACCGAGAGAACAAGAGATCGGATATTTCGATTGAACTATCACTGATACGGGACGGGAAAACGATGAATGTTCGACTTCCTAACTATCGGCTATTAGACCACGCTGGCGTACCTGATGCACCGATAACTTTTTCTCGTTTTCTCCACCTCGCCGGACTGACGCCTGGCGATTACACTCTATCCATTGATGTTCATGATGCGATGGGAGATCAGAGAACAAAGGGACAAGCAGTGTTTACGCTGGTGAACTAGGGACGCCAAAACCTTCTAAGGAGAATTACCACGCTCCTTAGCTTTCAGTTCACGGTAGCGAGACATTGCATCTTCCGCAGCACTCTGTCGGCCTGCTTTCTGATATGCCTGGGATAGCTGATAGTAGCCGTAAGATTTGTTCCGATCTAACTGCACCGCTTTTTCGAGCAGTCTAATGGCGTCATCAATGCGATTTTGTTGAAGGCGAATTTTACCGAGCTCGTAGTAAGCATCCACATACGTCTGATCGAGGCGGATTGCTTCGGCGAATTCCGTGTCTGCGTCTTCAGTGTGCCGTAATGAGACAAGGCCAAAGCCCAGGTGGTAATGAGCCTTTGCGTGAGCCGGATTGCGCCCAAGTTCTTTGCGGAACTCATCCACTGCTTCCGCAAATTTGTATTGCTTCAAGAGCGCGAGGCCGGCAAAATAATGGGCATCAGGCAACGACGGATTCAGGCCCAGCGCTTTCTTGAACTCATCGTCAGCGCCGGCGTAATCCCCCGCCAGTGCGTTTGCCCGCCCCATCGCCAGATGGACTTCGGCAACTTGCGGATATCTCTGAAGCAAGTTCCGAATTATTTGTGCGCCACGGGCCCGATCACCTGTGCTCGCAAGTGAGAGTCCCATAGCAAATAATACCTGAGGATCATTAATACCTGAGTCGACTAATTCGCCGAGTTGCTGTGCGGCGCGGGCGTAGTCGTCAATAAAGAAGTAGCTGAGCCCCAAGAGCACCCGTATAGGTAGTCGATCTGGTTGTCGCTTGCGCGCTCGCTCAAGTGGCGCAATCGCTTCACGAAACTGTTCACCCCTAAATCGAGCGAGACCCAAATTGTAGTCGATATCCGGAACCTCGGGATCCCAGTTGACTCCCTGATCGAAATATCGGGCGGCGCGCTTGAAGTCGGACTGTCCGGCCGACAAAAGACCTAGCTGATTATAAGTATCCCCGACTAGGTGAACATAAGTCCTCCTGATTTCCTCGAGCTTTGCCGTCTCACTGTCATCCAGACTCCGTGGCTCAACGATAATTGCAGGCTGGCTCGGACCTGTTAAGGCGTTATTGAATCCTTCGGGAGTATCGGAACTGCTCTTCAAAAAGGATTGCAACACCTCGACGCTCTGGCTTGCCTCCTGAGCCTTGTAGCTTGCCGCCAGATCGGCGTGCGTTGAGGCCTCGTGCACTTTGCCCTGTCTGCGCAGTGACTGGGCTAGCAAGTAATGTGCTTTGGAAATCTGGTAATGATTGCGACTGGGATCAGGAGTGAGTTCAATTGCCCTCTCCAGGATAGGGATTGCCTTGAGATCCTGTCCTAGAAGCGAGAGAGCCTGCCCGAGGAACAGCGGGGCGTCCGGCTTCTTAGGGTCCAGTGACATGGCTTTTTCCAACAGGGGAACCGACTCCTCTAACCGCCGCTCGCTCAAATAAACCAGGCCTAGCAGGTAATTAGTCAGATAGTCATTCGGGTCGCGACGCAATTCAGTCTGGAATTCAGCGATCGCCTCCGGCATTTTGTTTCTCCCTTGCTGTGATAAATAACTCAGGCCCAGATAATAGTGGACGTGCGGGTATTGGCCATCCAATGCGGCCGCGCGTTTGAATTCAACGACTGCCTCGTCGAGCATGTCGGCCTGACGATAGACAACGCCGAAGAAAATGTGTAGCCGAGGAGAAGAGCCAATATTATTCAACATGCGGGCGAAGATTTGCCGGGCGTTATCCAATCTCTTTAGTTTCAAATAGGCCATTGCTAAGGTAGTAGCGATGTTGTAGTCATCCGGCGCCAACCGTTCGGCTTCCTCCAGTTCAAAAACCGCAGCATCGTTGCGACCCATACCAAAATACATCTTTCCAAGCATATGCCGGGCATCGCGATGAAATGGTTTTTGCGCAAGTATAGACTGAATAGCATCGATGCCCTTCTGAAACTCTCCTTTTCGCATATACACTATCGCCAAGCCCAGAAGCGAATCATCCGAATCAGCCTTGGCTTCCACTGCTGACTTGTATGCAAGTTCGGCCTTTTCCAGATTGTTTAGAGCCCGATAGATGCCGCCCAATTGCTCTAACGTCAATCCAAGTGCTTCACGAAATTCGCTAGCAGACCGAATGACCTCACCTGCTTGTTGTAGCCTTCGAGCTAGCTGTAAGTGCTCATTGATCTCAATCGAAACAGTCTTCTGCACGAATGAGAAACTGTATGGCTGAATTCCGAGAAGTAAAATCGATAAGGAGGTACTCAAAAATCGAGAGATGATTCTGGCGGCAGACATCAAGACTTCCCCTGCAGTATTCTTGCGATTTATCGAACTGTTCTGGAAGCCGAATTATAACATAAGAAAAGGCGCACCGAGCGAAAGCTGGGTGCGCCCGAAACGAATGTTCTACTGCTGAATTAGAAGTAGAACTTTAAGGCGAATTGGATTTCGCGAGGCTCTCGCGCCCTCGTTGGCCGTCCAAAATTAGCGTTGGTGTTGCAGGGATTGGCGCACACCAGGCTATCGGTCTTGGGATCATACGAAATCGTATTCGCCGAGAAGTTCGTATCGACGTTTAGGAACTGGGTGTGATTCAAGGCATTGAAGAACTCGGCTCTGAATTGTACTGACATGCCTTCCCGAGGAAGCGGGAAATTCCTGTACAACGCCAAGTCAACATTGTTAATCGACGGCGCCCGATCCAGACCTTTTGGAGCGTAGCCGAGGCGACCTAATGTCGTTGGGAATGCAAACGCATTCGGGTTCAGCCACTGGTCTGCGTTGTGAGCTCCTTCTGGGTTACCAACAAGATCCGGCCTATCTCTGAAAACGCCGACCAAGTCGGTACCAAGAGTGACGTTTAATGGGACCCCGGTCGCGTATGAGTAAATCCCAGTTCCCTCCCATCCGCCTAGAATGTGTCTCACATAAGGATGATATTTCTCAAAGGTCGGTAACCTGTAAATCGCATTCCAGCTCAGGATGTTTGTGCGATCATAGGTTCCCAGTGAGCGATCGTAGTTCGGATGTTCGGGATCCGAAAGCCTGGTACTGTCACCGCCCCCGCAGCAGCTTATGTCGGCCAAGGCGAGCAGCTTAGACCAGGAATACGATAGCTGCGTAGAGAAACCCCTCGAGAATCGTTTCACGAATTGAACTTGCAACGCGTTGTAGGACGAGTTTCCAGAGTATGATTGGTAAATTAAGGAGCTGCCTCCCTTCAATGGGGACAAAAGCCTCAATTCATCTCCGTTGAGGGCGGTATCCGTATCGAACTGTTCTCTCGCATATTGCGCCCTCAGAGGGGAAGGAACGTAATTCAAGTCCTCGTTAATCGGGAGATGGTGGCCTCGGTTACCGACATAGCTAACTTCGATCTTGGCGTCCTTAAACAACTCGCGCTCAACGGTCAGGTTCCACTGATAGCTACCTTGGTTCTTACCCGCAATATCAGCGGCAGCATTTGGAGTCCCGAGGGTGCCGCCAGGAGGCGCTCCGGGAATGGTATCTAAGGGTCTTCCAGACCCCCAATCAATTCTTGCTACGAAAGGAGGATTCGCCAGAAGACCTTGAATCGGATTACTAAGATCAGAACGACCATAGAACATTCCGACGCCCGCTCTAATCGCCCACTTGCCAGCTCCAGTTGGATCCCACGCCACACCAAATCTCGGCGCAATCAGGTTGTGAGAGTTTTTCCTGAGTGCCCGGCCCACATCGACGCCCCTCAAGTTTGCCTTCCCTCCCGGTATGCCTTGATCGGGCAATGACAAATCCTTCGGGAAAATCATGCCATTAAGAGGCGTTGCTCCCAATTTGGGGTCATAAAGGGAAAGCAAGAAATTACCTATCCGATTGTCATCCTGATAGGTTTGCGGCAGATATGTGTATCGGACTCCATAATTCAAAGTCAAGCGAGGTCGGATTCTCCACGTGTCGGCGGCATAGAACTCGTAATCGCGCCAGCGTACTAGAGACTCCGGTACAGTTGACTGCTCGTCAGCGCCGCCCCAGTAAGCCCCTTTCAGGAGCAGATCCGCAAGGCCATTCCCTGTAACTTGCCCTCCATTGCCTGGAGCATTTGGATCTCCCCAACCACCACCGACGCCCGCGCCTCCTGGTACGGCCGTTGGCCCCCAGAATTGCGGAGTTTCGGCGCTCTGGGCACTCTTCTCGTCCTTCTTGTTAGTGCTGAACAGCGCGCCGAACTTTAAGGTGTGCTCCTTATAAGTTTTGGTCACATCATCCTTGAAGATCCAAAGATCCTGACCATTCTCCCAGGGGAATGCATTCCAAAGGTTTGCGCCGATTCCCGGAAGCGGTGCCCCCCAGAACGTGGCGTGTGCTCGATCCGCGGGTCCCGGAAAGACTTGCGGGATCTTCGAGTTGATCTCATTGTTGATGTCCTGTCCTAATCCGGGCGTTATGAAAATCCGGTTGTTCGCGTAGGAGAATTGGAACTCGTTGACGAGAGTCGCCCCAAAGGTTGAAGTCAATCGGGCTGCAGCATTCTTCGAAGGCTGGTCCCAGGTGGAGTCGACAGTTGGGAAACCGGTATCGCCCCATAGCCCACCTTCGGCGCCGAAATTTGGCGCCGGATTTTTCCAGGCATCCTGCGTGTACCTCAACATCAAGGTGTGTTTGCCGTTGATATTCCAGTCACCGCGAATTTGCTCTTGCCTTGTGGGGATGGACGTCACAGGAGCCGCTACCCAGTTATTAACTGTCTTATTATTGGTCGGAAGCGGGTATAGCTTCATTAGCGACAATCCAGCGGGACTGAGCAGGTTCGCAGGAATCGCATTGTTTGGGAACGCGTTCCCGGTGAAGGGATTCGTAGGCGTAGGAAGGTCGCCCGAATGAGGACCGCTGAAGTTGCCCTCGCGCTCTAATAGAGTGGGAACGGTCGACTGCCGCGCAACACCTCGGAGTTCACGACGCCACTCCTCTGACCAGAAGAAGAACGCTTTATTCTTCTTTATCGGTCCTCCGATAGTGTAGCCAAAGTTGTTGAATCGCAGCTCGGCCTTTGGTGCTCCACCTGCATTCAGGAAGAAGTTAGTCGCATCAAGCGCATCATTACGAAGGAACTCATATACGGACCCGTGAAACGCATTCGAGCCCGCCTTCGTAACAAGGTTGACCTGGGCTCCTCCTGCGGATGCCATCTCCGGGCCATAGGAGTTATTTTGAACTTTAAACTCCTGGATCGAATCGACAGAGGGATAAACCAGAATCGTGCGTCCCGATCCGTGATCAACGTTATCTACGCCGTCGACCAACCATGCATTGGCGTTCGCCGGGCTGCCGCTCATAGAGATGTCCACGCCCGCAAGCAGTCCTGTATGTGTTGTTATTGAATCGCTCGGAGAAGCACCCGGCACCAGCAACGTCAACTGAACAAAGCTGCGGTTGTTAAGAGGCAGCTCTTTCACCTGCTCCGAATGGATCAGACTGGATACTTCTCCGGTTGTCAGTTCTACCTGGGCGGCTCCACCCTGTACTTCCACCGTCTCGGTCACCTGCCCTATTTCAAGTACAGTCGGCAGTACTTTATCCTCAGCTACGTGCAGGTCGACATTTTTGTGCTCCACTGTCTTGAACCCCGTAGCCTCGATCTTGACGGTATAAATTCCAACAGGCAGCACTTGGATGCTAAAGGAACCGTTGCTCTTGGACGTAGCTGTTCTCTTGAGACCTGTCTTGTCGTTCGTGACCGTCACCTGGGCGCCAACGATTACCGCGTTCTTTTCATCGACCACAGTTCCGCTGATATTACCGTCCTGTTGGGCTTTGACGGTCGACGCACAGAACAAGATCAGACAGATCAGAGACAGCTTCACAACTAAACCTCTGCCCATCTTTGCCTCCTTCAATACGATCAGGAATGGTATTTTCGGTTAGGAACTAAGTGCTTGCGTCTAGACCTTTGTTTCCCTGTGGAACGAAGGCTGTCGACAAGTTGCTGCGCAAAAGGATAGACAACAGACGGTCTTCAGACAAACCTCTATCGCCGTGAATCCTTAAATATTGCTGACTAACGCTTAAAGCTGCGCGAGAAGTTGCTTCCGGTCCTCAAAACCAGATTACGCAGATGATAATGCGATATTACGCCGACTCTCTTATACACCTTCTCGGCCTTGCCGGGGGAGTAAATAGGGGTATAATACTTCTGCTCTTTTTCCTAGAGGTATTTAGCTCAGGAAAAGGAGTAGTTCCTCACCAGTCCCTGTAACGCCCATGTAACAACGTTAAATACCGATGGAAATCGATAAGAAAGATCGATTAGCCCAACTAGAGCGCATCCTGCACAGCCGCGCGCTCCATGGCTCTGAGAGCCTTCGATCCTTCTTGCAATTCGTCGTGGCCCGGACCATAGACGATCACGAAGACCAGCTCAAAGAATATACGATTGCAACTGAGGTCTTCGGTCGAGGCGATAGCTACAACCCGAAAATCGATTCGGTCGTTCGTGTACAGGCCGGCAGACTTCGATCCAAACTACAGGAATACTACGCGACCGAAGGAAAATCGGACACCATCATCATCGATTTGCCGAAAGGTCACTATAAGCCCGTATTCCTTTCCACCGACGCAGCAAACAACCAATCTGACTTCGCCGTTTCGCATGGGACTGCTACCAATGGCGCCGAGAACGTCTCAAGCCGCTTTGCAGCGCCGGTTTCAAAAACGTTAGAGAGAGCATGGTTAGTCGGACTCAGCACGGCTGTGATTTTGCTTATCGTCACTACAATGATGTTGGCATTTTCTAATCTCAAATTCCGAAGGTCCGCTGAGGAAAACACTTCATCCAGCGCGAATCGGGCCTACGGATCCAGCTGGGAGCCGTTGCTGGAGAGCTCCTCTCAAACCCTATTGGTTCTCGGTAATCCGCCGGTTTATCGCTTTACAAACGCCATGGACCCGCCTGTAGCTATGGCCCGCTCGATTCCCCTAACGCCCGAACAAACCAACAACCTCGCCGATGAGCTTGGAAAGACGTTCATTACCAAGAATAATCCGGCGCCCAAACTGCTGCTATGCCCGGATGAGTATACTGGCATGGGGGAGGCGATCGGACTTCATCGATTGACTGATGTCCTGCGAACGGCGGGAAAGAATGTCGTAGTGAAGCAAAGCCGTACCGTTAGCGCCGAGGACCTGAAGAATCACAACGTCATCTTACTCGGGAGCATATTTGTCAATGAGTGGTCCGGTAAACTGCCTGTTAGAGAGGATTTCTTATACACCGGCAGAGCAACGATTGAAAACAATAATTTGCTGCCCGGCGACGATACCGAATACAAACCGAAGTTTGATCCTGCGACCGGTAGGTTGATAGAAGACTACGCACTAATAACAGTCAAGCCTAATATTTCGGGGAAAGATACCGTGATTGTTCTGGCAGGCATTCACAGCGAAGGAACTCAGGCAGCAGCAGAGTACTTCACTTGTAAAGATTGCCTGGAGATCCTGCACGAACGGCTCAGACAATCCGGATCGACTTCCGAACCCGCAAAGTATTATCAAGCGCTGCTCAGGGTGGCGGTCGATAACGGGATTCCCACCACTGTTAATTTGATTTCAGTTCACATTCTAAAATAGGACATATGGTCGTATAGGTCCTAAATTGTGCTGGTAACCTTCAGCAGTGATCGAGGCTGATCTGGGCTCAATCCCTTACATTCAGCCAGCAGAGCCGCAAACATCTGTGCAGGAATAATGTAAGGAATCGGCGAAAGTTCTTCGCTAACCGGTTCCGGGATTCTGAGAACACGTGTAGATCGCGCGAGCGACGCTCTGTCGCTCGAGATAACAACCGTTTCAGCGCCGAGTTTCGTTAACCTGGCCAAAAGCTGCTTCATCCCTGCAAGTGTTTTTCCCGGTGGAGCAAAGAGAAACACGGGAAAGTTACGCTCGACCATCGCAATCGGACCGTGCAAGAAGTCAGCAGATGAGAATCGCTCGGCAACCACGTAGCAGGTTTCCATGAGCTTGATCGCAAACTCATAGACATTTGCATAATTCAAACCGCGACCAACCACAACACAGTGTTCCATAAAGGCATACCGCTCGACAATTTCTTCGACCTGCGGACGCATCGTAAGTGACCGCGCGGCGAGTTCTGGAAGACGCGAGATCTCCGCTCCTCGCTTGCTCCGGTTCAAAGCAGATGACAGAAGGTGAAAAATCATAAGCTGGCCTGTGTAGGTCTTTGTCGCCGCCACGCTGCGCTCTCGTCCTGCATGGATCAGAAAGGTTTCGTTCGCGATCCTGGCCATCGTGGAATTAGCCTCGTTGGTAACTGCAACAGTCGTCACTCCACGACGTCCGACCTCCTCGAGGACCATGTTAATATCGCCGCCCTCGCCCGACTGCGATATGCCTATCACTAAAGCATCCCTCAGATCGAGCTTCGTCTTGTAAAGCGTATGGACGGCAGGAGCGCTGAGTGAAACTGGGATTCCCGTGCTGATCTCCAGGAGGTAACGTCCGAAGAGTGCGGCATTGTCAGAGCTTCCCCGAGCGACCAGCACAATGAGCCTAATGCCTCGTTTCTTAAGCGAACTCGCGAAACGCGCAATGCGGCCTGATTCACGTTTTATTATGCGCTCGAGTGCAGCGGGCTGTTCCTGAATCTCGGAAAGCATCAGTGACATCGGTTTACAATCGAATCAGTACTGTCTCCGTGACCATGGTATCCAACTCTGTACGGGCGTCCCTCCGTGGGCGCCCCTCATTGTAGATCCGCAGTCCCGAACGAGGGGCACCCACGGACGCCCGTACAGCCGATTAACGCGAACCGCCTTTGCTGCTTTTTTCCGCAGCCAATGTTCGCACCCGCTCTTTCCACTGCGATTGAGGAATCTGTCTCAAGTTCGCCAACTCCGCAGCCAACACAACAAGCTCCCTGACCGCCGGGATGATGGCGAATTCGACTTCCGCCTTCGGCTGCGACGCTTTTTCGAGCCTGTCCATCTTTGTCTCTCGCCACTGTACCGGCGGCGTTACATCTGCAGTAATGTATGACAATGCCTCCAGACCTATTGTTCCAATCTCCGAAAGATCGCCGGGAAGCTGTTCGGCTTCGCGTAGAATCGGAGCTCTATCAATCATGGCGTCGAGAGTCGGCCGTACATCGCGCCACTCGAGAAGGATCGACTTAATTCGGTCTCTATTACGGCCCAGATGAGGTGCATCAGACAGCATGCCATCAAGCAGCGTAGAGAACCGTCGGGCCGCCTCGCTGTCCGGGCGTGCTGCATCTATCAACCGTGTTAACGGAGTCAGCATGGTTGCCGGATGTGCTTGGGTGCGCCGATATTCCTTTACAGGTTCAACCACCGATACAAGCGTCTTGAGGGGGCCTATTTCTTTTGTCCCTGTCAGGCGACGCAGCATCATGTCGGTATTCTTGTTGTGTGTCAGTCCAAGTTCTTCAAGCTGGATGCTCACCGACTCAAGCCGCCTGTACATATCATCAACATCATTCACAGTACTCTTTGACCATAATCGTTCGGCTATTGCGGCGGTGCGCGGCCAAATTCGGGAATCTATTGTTTCAGGACTGACCCACTCTCCCCACATCGTCGCCTCACCTCCGAGAATGTGTCTCAATTCTTGTTCTGTTAGATTGGCGTCGGGAGCGACCGGATCCACTTTGTAGTGCTCCCTTGTTGAGAACATCAGATCAATGTAATAGCCTGACGATAGGATGCCGTCGTAACCCTTTCGCGCGGCGTCCGCAAGGGAAGCCGGCCCTCGCCACGATTGAATCACCGCATCTTTCGGCAGATCGGGATGTAATATCTCCTCCCAGCCGATCATTTTCTTACCGTTTTTTTGAAGAATTTTCGATACGCGTTGATTGAAATAGGCTTGAAGCGCGTGATTGTCCTTTATGTTTTTCGCCTTCATGAAAGCTTGAATCTCCGCATTGCTGCTCCATTGTTTGCCCTCGTTTTCATCGCCGCCGATATGAATGTAATCGTCAGGGAATAGGGCGGCGATCTCGGCGAAGAAATCTTCCAGGAACTTATAAGTTTGCTCGCGTGTGGGATCAAAGGCCGGGAGCATAATGCCAGCCTTTCGTTCGATGGTGTACGGTCCGGGTGCGCTTCCGAGTTCAGGGTGCCCGACCAGCCAGCTGGTGATGTGACCGGGCATATCGAATTCGGGCATCACTCGAATTCCGCGGTCGCGGGCATAAGCGATCACTTCACGAATCTGTTCTTGAGTATAGAAGAGGCCATCGCTTCCCATCTGGTGAAGTTTGGGGTAGCGCTTGGATTCGATTCGAAACCCCTGATCTTCAGTGAGATGCCAGTGCAGAACGTTGAGCTTAACAGCGGCCATTGCATCCAGGTTTCTCTTGAGCACTTCCACTGGTTCATAGTGGCGGCCCACGTCTATGAGCAGCCCGCGCCATGGAAAACGCGGTTTATCCTGAATACTCACTGACGGAAGAAAGTATCCCGACCGATCGCCTTCCAGGAGCTGCAAGAATGTTTCGAGGCCCCGCATCACTCCAGTTACGGTCGCGGCTTTGAGAACGGCTTGTTTGTCGGAAACATCGAAAGAATATGACTCATCCTCTCCTAGCGAAGGCACGGGTTTACCCGGCCCGCTGCACTGAATCAAAAGGTTGGCCGATTCGGGGTCGGACACCGCCGCACGAGAGAATTCAAAGCCAGTCCGACCTTCGAGCCTTCGAGAAATGCGATTAATGGCGGCTTCGAGTCTTGCGTCGGAATGGCCCTTTACAAGTGCGGTGAAAGACGAATCGATTTTTAGCCTTCCGGTATGAAACGCTACACTCGCAGGCACCGGCATCAAGCGATGCTGTCGAGAGCCTGATCCGCCTGAGTCGGACTGTGTCGCCGATAAGCAAAGCGAGCACAGAAGAAGCAAAGTTGTTATAAGCTCAACCGTTTTCATAATGCCTCACCTTAAATGATTAGGCTTCAAGTAGTAACGAATTTATTCGTTCTGATTGCAGCCGGTTCTGTATTGGGTTCCTTCTCATCATCTGCGTGATCTGCGTAATCCGTGGATGGATTCGGTAGTCTTTGAAGAATCCAACTTTCAATGCACAAATCCGTCCACAGATTACGCAGATTACACAGATGATAAACACGACTAGCGAAAATTTCCTTACCAGGTGGACAACAATTGTCGCTTAACTCAGACTGCCGAAGCGCGGACATTATAAGGATGGCTCGTTCAGATTCAAACCCTGCGGAACCACTCTGGCCATCTGAGATGCTCCTTGCACGTGCACGCTGACCTGACTATGATCGCGAGACACCGATTTTCATTTAAACTCGGCTCGAAAGGAGCACAAATGGATCAAATTACCCGCAGAGAGTTTGCCGGGATCTTAATGGCAACTGTCGGAGGCATCCGGTCGTGGTCAGCTGATAAAGTCAAGCCCTCAGTTTTCGGCGGCATCGAGGTCGGCGTCCAAAGTTACACCTTTCGCGCCTTCAGTATAGATAAAATGATAAATGCAATGACGAGCGTTGGTTTGAGCAGTGTTGAACTCTGGGATGGGCACCTCAACCCGCAAAAGGCTACTGAGGCTGATTTCAAGGCGATCAGGAAAAAGTTTAACGATGCGGGAATTAGAGTGAGCGCGTATTGCGTTAACTTTCCTGAGAACTCGAGCGACGATTATCTTGATCGTGGATTTAACGGAGCTCTGCTGCTGGGTACAAACGTGATGACCGCCTCGGTTCAGAAGAGCATCATTCCTCGCCTCGATCGTTGGTGTCAGAAATACAAGATCAAACTCGGACTACACAATCATTGGTTTGGTGATGCGTGGTTCAAAGGCGACCGGACAAAAGAATTCGAGTCACCCGACGATTTGATGGGTGCCCTGAATGCTTCATCCAACTACCTCAGCATCAATCTTGACATAGGCCATTTCTCCGCAGCGGGATTTGACCCGGTCAGTTTCATCCGGCAGCATCACGATCGAATCGTAAGCCTGCACATCAAAGACCGTGATCGGGATAAAGTGCACACCTACCGGCAATTTGGTCAGGGTGCAACGCCGATAGCCGAGACAATGAAGCTCCTCAAGCAGATCAAATTCAAATACGCCGCCAACATCGAATATGAGATGGACGAAAAGGACCCGACGAACGGCGTTCGTGAATCGTTTGAATATGTAAAACAAACGCTCGCGTAGCTGGGAGTCTGCGCATATCAATCTCGTATCGTAGACCACCAAGTCTGCGCCATGTCCACCGTGAGGTAATCCATGGCAAAGCAAGAAATCTTCGATGCAGTCATAGTGGGGTCGGGGGCTACAGGTGGGTGGGCAGCAAAAGAACTTACCCAGAAGGGTCTTCGCGTCGCGGTCGTCGAAGCCGGTCGAAAGCTTGATCCGCTGAAAGACTATAAAGAGCATACGTGGCCGTACGAGCTGAAATTTCGAGGTTTCGGCGACAAGCAGGAAATGGAGCGAACACAACCTATTCAGAGCAAGTGCTACGCTTGCAATGAATATGGCAGGCAGTTTTTCGTTAACGATCTGGAGAATCCTTACACCACGCCACCGGACAAACCGTTCTACTGGATCCGATCTCGTCAGGTCGGAGGCCGCTCAATTCCCTGGGGTCGTCAGACCTATAGGCTTTCCAATTATGACTTCAAAGCCGCAAGCCATGATAGCTATGGCGATGACTGGCCAATCAGTTACGAAGATCTCGCTCCTTACTACGACAAGGTGGAAGAATTCATCGGTATAAGCGGGTCTTACGAGAACCTCCCACAGTTACCCGATAGTCGATTCCTGCCCGCGATGAATCTTACCTGCGGCGAAGTAGTACTGAAGAAAGCAGTCGAAAAGTTTAACGATCCACTGCGGCGAGTCATCATCGGCCGGTGTGCGATTTTGACCAAACCAATTCATCAGGGAACGCCTGACGCGCGCTCAGCATGTCACTGGTGCGGTCACTGTGATCGAGGTTGCACGACGAAATCATATTACAGCAGTCCGGCTTCTACGCTTCCGGCTGCGGAGCGTACTGGCAAAATGACGCTGTTAACTAATGCGGTTGTAAGCCACATCACCGTCGACCGGAACAGCGGCAAAGCCAGCGGCGTTCATTATGTCGATACTGTGACGCGCAATCATCGTGAAGTGCAGGGTCGAGTGGTCGTTCTTTGTGCTGGCACTCTCGAATCGACGCGGATCTTGCTTAACTCGACATCTTCACTCTATCCAAATGGAATAGCGAACAGCTCAGGCGTTCTCGGACATTATTTGATGGACCACGTGGGTGGCGGTGGAGCAAACGGCAGCCTGCCTATGCTGGACAAAAGCACGCTTGTACAGGACGGCCGAGCAAACGGCATTTACATTCCCAGGTTTCGAAACATCAAGTCGAAGCACGATCGCTTCATAAGAGGCTACGGATTTCAAGGCGGCGCGGGGCAGCCGCTATGGGATCACGCGAAAGGAATGCCCGGGTTTGGCTCGCAGCTAAAGAAAGCGGTGCGGGAGTACCATCCATGGGGCATTGGTCTCGGCGGCTTCGGCGAGTGTCTCGCCCGGTTCGAGAACCACGCGAAGCTTGATAAGAATGTTGTCGATTTCTGGGGCATACCCGTGCTGCATATCGAAATGACTTTCGGCGACAATGAGCGCGCGATGGTCAAAGACATGGGTGAGACCGCAGCTGAGATGCTTGAGGCGGCGGGGGCTAAGGACGTTCGCGTGAGTTTCGGCCCTACCTCTACGCCGGGCATCCTGATTCACGAAGTGGGAACGGCGAGGATGGGCTCTGATCCGAAGAAATCCGTGCTCAACAGATTCAATCAGACGCATGATGTCAAGAACCTCTTTGTTACCGACGGGGCATGTTACGTTTCCAGTGCGAATCAGAATCCTACGCTGACGATGATGGCAATCACCGCGCGAGCGTGCGACTACATAACTGAGGAGCGACGCGGCGGTCGCTTGTGAATGTCAGACGGAGATCGCAATGTCAGAAAAGGGCAGGACAATATTTATCTTTCTGTTGGCTCAATTATTCATCCTAACAGCTTCAACAACTCCGGCATTCCAATTCTCAAATGAGCTGAAAGTAAGTGTTAGAAAAGCGGTCCCTGCACCCATCGAACCTTTGAGAGCGATTAACGGGCAGATGCAGGGCCGCACTGTCGCGGGACAGTTTGTCCGAAATGGTAAACCGACCAGTTTTTCGCTCACGATCACAAGAGCTGAAGTTGTCGGAGCGAAGTTAGAACTGCTGGGAGCCTTTCAAACCGGTCCCGGTTCGCGAAGCACCCGGAACATCAGAGCAAAGATCGCCGGCTCTATGTCGATGGCCGCCAATCCGTGGCCGCACGCATCTGATAGTGATGAGACTCCTGACAACATCTCCGGTTGCGGCGTGTTATTCCTGAGTCTCGAATTGCCGTCAAATTCGCGGGCCGCATTGGGCGTCGCGCGCCCAGTCCAGGTGGGAGTCGTGCTCGCGCCTTTGGATAATAAGTTGGGTGAAGAGATCAACAAGAGGATCTGCGCGATAACGCACGGACTCGACGGCAGGAGCGACACTAAACAACTAACCGCGGCGCTTGCTGATTTGAATAGCGTTCTTGCTAAGTAACGTCAGGTAAGATTCCTAACCCCCCCCACCGGGCATGATGATTCACCAACTGTGTTGGTTGAATTACGCTATGCGTTTTGGCTTCTGACAATCCGTCCGAGGCCGGTTGTTAGTTTCAACAATGATTCAGGTTGCGCGGCGCACGCTTGGCTGCTCGCGATTGATTTACCGAGGCTAATCTTACAGACGGAGATGCGAGTGCGGTGCCCGCTCTGGTGAAGGTTCTAACACTCGTCCCAGGAGTTCCGATACCTTCGGCTGCTTCATTCGACCGAGGTAGAAACGCTCGCCTTGGTTAACGAGGTAATAATACCAAAGATGCTTGCAGGGATGAAATGGGGTTGAGAGTATGGGTCCTATGGGTCTTATTGGTCCTATAGTTGTGGCATTACCGGCAGTCCAAGCTACATTCCAGATGTCGTTAACAATGCCTCCGAGATAAGAATTCTATTAAGAAGCACCTGAGCCTTGAAGCACGAACGGCACCAGCCATAAAGACAACGGTCGACTAGATGATACGCAACGTTCTCGTCATCGCTGACGAAGTTGTGGCATTCTTTACATTCCCACAGCCGAACCAATCCACCGGTAGTCCGAACAATAGCTGAAGCCATTTCAGGTTCCCCTTTTTTCTCGCAGCCGACATAGGCGCTCCAGCTTTTAGTGTCCCACCAGTTGAAAACATCACCCGGTTGGGAGTTAGCGGTATGGGGGTTGGGGCTCGCAGCGCTACCCAGCGTCCAGGCCAGATCCCTGCGCTGCGCGCCCTAATCCCCAACCCCCAACCCCCAATTGTGATGTTTCCGTGTATTGCATCACTTTCATTTGGACTGTTGTTGAGCCAAACCATCTTGAGGATGAAGCCGGTGAACGCAGATTCCAAAGCACTAACAGAACACAAATTAATAGGTACATCGGCTAAGCTGAAAATGATTTATTCGACGCGCAGGCGATTTGATCGAGTTGCGGGACATCTTTGGACCATAATTCCAGGACTTCTCTCTCTGGTCAGCCGCCCCACACAACCAAAGGCCCGCCTCTTTCGTACGGTGACGCCAGACCCAGTGTTGGGTCATGTGCGGTTGACCGGTTTGCTGTCTGAGGTGAGCGGCGCGGACACGATTGTATTGATCGTCCATGGCCTGTCCGGTAACGCGATGAGTCATTACTGTGCGCACGCCGCCAGAGCCGCGGTACGTGCGGGCTATTCTGCGTTGCGATTGTCGCTTCGAGGCGCTGACTATTCCGGTGAAGACATCCTCCATGGCGGAATTACTCAGGACATCTGGGCGGCCCTCGCGGCGCCTTTGATTGCTGAGTATAAGCACGTCCTGCTGCTTGGATACTCGGTGGGCGGTCACGTCGTCCTGCGAGCAGCCGTCGAGCAGCTGGACAGGCGGGTTCGCGGCGCTGCGGCGATATGCCCTCCGTTGGATCTGAATCATGCGACCATCGCGTTCGACGATCCGACACGAGCTCCCTATCGAAGTCACATCTTTCGCGGCTTGAACAGGGCGTATGCGGCTACCGCTGCACGCGGTCGAGTTGCAGTGCCACTGTCAGTTGTGGAGCGGGCTCGAACCTGTCGTGAGCGCGACGCGCTTACGGTGGTCAATCGCTTTGGATTTCGTAATGTGGATGATTACTACGCGCGCGAGAGTGTAGCCCCGAGGCTCAAGAATCTGCGCGTTCCCTCCCTGGTCGTTTCGAGCCGTCATGATCCACTGGTGCCGGCTGAGACAGTAAGGCCTGCGCTCGAGTCTGCCTCTCGCGCGCTTTCAGTAGCGTGGGTTGAAACGGGAGGGCACGTCTATTTCCCGAAGAGTCTGGATCTCGGCCAACCTGGTCCGACTGGGCTGGAAGCTCAAGTTATTCGGTGGCTAAGCGAGCAGTGATTGTTTTCAACTACAACGCATAAAGAGAAAAACCAAATGCAGAACATCGAAACGCGGCTTACATCGTTCGGGGTGGGCCAGAATGTCCCGATCGGTCTTACGCGGATGCTGAAATCCGTAGAGGCCGGTCTGCCTGATGACATTTCTTTTGAGCTGGAGTTTGGTGGCGAACTGTTTCGCATCGGCAACGGAGCGGTAGCTTTCCGGGTGCTTGTTCACAACACGCGGGGCGTGAACGCGCTGAGCTCGCTCGATGAAAAGCGGATCGGCGAAGCCTACCTTAATTGTGACATTACCATCGAAGGTGATCTGGTCGCAGCGTTTGATCTGCGCGCGAGTCTTACAGATCGGCATTTCTTGTTTTACCTGTGGTCGACTTATGGGCAGCGCTTATTCTTTGGCCAGAAAAGGAAGGACAAACAGTGGATAAGCGAGCACTACGATAACGAATCGGATTTCTATTTGCTGTTCCTGGACAAGGTACACCGATGCTACTCACATGGTTACTTCAGAGATGCTGGCGAGACCCTCGATGCTGCGATCCGTCGGAAACTGGATACCGCCATCGAGGCCTGCAGGATCAAACCCGGCTCGCGAGTGCTTGATATTGGAGCTGGATGGGGCGCTTTTACAGAGCACGCAGGCAAGCGTGGAATTCGGGTGACATCGCTTACGATTTCTGCAGAATCAGAGCGCTACGTCAACGATTTGATTGCCCGAGAACAACTGCCTTGCGAAGTGATACGCGAGCACCTTCTGGAGTATCAATCAAAGGAGCGATACGACGCTATAGTCAATCTTGGAGTTACTGAGCACTTGCCTGATTACCAGGAGACGCTTGCGCAGTATAGAAGATTGTTGAAGCCAGGCGGTCGTGTGTTCCTCGACGCGTGCGCGTCTCGCGTCAAGTATCCCTTCTCGTCATTCGTGCTCACGCACATTTGGCCCGGGAACACGACGCCTATGAGTCTCGCGGACTATCTCACGGCGCTCGCGAAGACGCCTTTCGAGGTGATTTATGTTCGAAACGATCGGCGCAATTATCTTTTGACGACGAGACACTGGGCCGAGAACCTGGAGAATCACCGGGAGGAAATCATCGCGAGGTGGGGTGAGCGGTGGTATCGCCGATTCCGGCTTTATCTTTGGGGGTGTGTTCACTCGTTTTCGAGAGATGAGGTCAGTGCATATCGGCTATTGCTTGAGTTGCCGTTAGAGTAGTAACGAATGTCCAAAACCACTCACTTGCCAGGGAGTGTACAACGCTCAAGTAACCCATGGGGTCTTCAGACTCTCAGCGCTCCTCCTGTTCCTCTTCTTCTTCAGACTCAGTTCGAATAGTCCCCAGATCTTTCGCGAATTCGACTTTGCGCCGTCTCTCTGCCGATTCAAAAAATCGTGCTTCGAACTGACGGCGTTCGCGATCGCTTAGGCCGCCCCTAACGTATTCATCAATCAAATCGATTTCAACCGACTGGATCAGCTCCGCGTAAGCAGGATCCTGAAATGCGCGCTCTTCTATTTCAACCTGCTGTTCTTCAGGAAGATCGCCCAACAGGTAACGATTCAGAAGGGCTATATGGGCAGGATCGTCTTTAAATCTGTTCATCTACATATCAGTGACGAGGCCTGCTTATTCATCACAAGGAGCAGCATGTTTGTCAAGCATTAACACTCATTGATCACATTGCCAGCCGACAATATAATTGCCGGGCCTTTGAAGGTTGTTTAGAAGGGTGCTTACCAGGAGGTGCGCGGCGAATGAATCACTGACGCGAGCGCGCGCCAAAGAAAACTAACGAGGAATAGGGCCCGAAGCGTCACAGACGGCAGCCTTGCTTTCATATGGTCTCTCCAGACAATCACTTATACGAGTTCAAACCTTTTGCCCTCGATGCAGCCAACCGGACGCTGTTTAAAGATAACGAAATCGTCCATCTGACGCCGAAAGCGGTCGAGACTCTGCTGGTGCTTGTACAGCATCGGGTTCAGGTAGTAGAGAAAGAGCAGCTGCTCAAAGAAGTCTGGCCTGACAGTTTTGTCGAAGAAGGCAGTCTCTCCAGAAACATTCATGAACTAAGAAAAGCTCTGGGAGATGATTCCTCCGAACCACGCTACATCGCCACCGTACCGAAACGCGGTTATCGCTTCATCGCGGCGGTGACAGTACTCATCAGAGAAAACCCGGAAATGAGGGTTTCTGGGATTGACGGCGATACCACCGTAATTGAAAAGCACACATTCGCAAGGGTCATCAGCAACGAATTTGAAGGATCCGATCAGCCCTTCGAAAGCTTGCCAGGCGCAACAACCGCCAGAGGGGAACGCCTCGACTCTAGCGTGGTTGAAAAAAAGGTTCAGTCCAGGCGCGGCATCAGTGTAGTGATTACGCTTCTTCTCGCCGGGCTTACAGTAGCGGTCATCTATTTGGTGTTTCTGCAAAAGTCCTCGAATCGCGAGCAGGTACCTCCGGCTTCAACGTCACGAGCAAAAAGCACATTAGTTAGATTGACGAACAACAATGCCAAGGATGGGACGCCAGTATGGTCCCCCGATGGAAACAAGATAGCTTTCTGGAGCAATCGCGACGGCAAGAATGAAATTTACGTGATGGATTCCGACGGCTCGAATGTAAAGCGGCTCACCAACAATATGTCCGACGACAACAATCCGAAATGGTCACCTGACGGACGCAAGATACTCTTTGATAGCGATCGCGACGGCAATCTGGAAATTTACGTTATGGAGGCGGACGGAACGAATCAAACTCGGCTCACAAAAAACAACGCGTCTGATAGCGCAACGTCGTGGTCCCCTGACGGCAGCAAGATTGCCTTCGCCAGTAATCGCGACAATAGCTATCCGCACAACTTTGATATCTATGTGATGGACGCTGATGGCTCGAACATAAAAAAGATAGTCGATGATCCTGAATATGACGCTGAGCCGAGGTGGTCTCCCGATGGTCACAAGATTCTGTTCGTAACCAGACGAAATGGCGATTTCGATGTTTACGAGATGAACGCCGATGGAAGCGGGCAAAGAAACATGACCCCGGACTACAAGCAGGGCAATGGCGCGGGAACCTGGTCTCGTGACGGGAAAAGAATCGCGTTTGTAAGATATATCAATAATAAAAATCAAATATACGTAATGGACGCTGACGGCGGAAATCTCCTGAATGTAACGCACAACTCTGCGAATAACAGCGCGCCATCGTGGTCACCCGACGGCTCGAAACTGGCGTTTGAAACTGATCGAGACGGCAATTTCGAGATATATGTGATGAGCGTCGATGGCGAGCTGCTTCAGGTCACCGACGACCCTGCCGATGACGCATCCCCAGACTGGTCCCCGGACGGGAGTAGGATTGCATTCCAAAGCAATCGCGGTGGCAAGCAACATATT
>Ga0126384_10000227_pt1 | contig 29086 bp, 26 predicted proteins | sample PanSoiMetPlot_36_FD_92543 | JGI IMG/M metagenome (GOLD analysis project Ga0126384, IMG submission 92543) | Tropical forest soil microbial communities from Panama - MetaG Plot_36 | ecosystem: Environmental > Terrestrial > Soil > Tropical forest > Bulk soil | place: Panama | collected 2016-02-17 | reverse complement strand
GGCTTTCGAGCAGTCGATCAATATCTGAGCTTGAGTTGTAGAAATGCGGCGCAATTCTCAATCCGCCGCCCCGCGGCGCGGTAATAATATTCTGTTGCTTTAAATGAGCGTAGAGCGTCATCGGGTCGAGCCCGTCTTTATGCCGAATGCTAACTATTTGAGACTTCTCGCCCTCGACTCGTGAACTGACGATTTGATAGCGATTTTTGTCTAGTTTCGCGCATAGATAATCGGTGAGTTCTTCGAGGTAAGCCGCAATGCGTCCTACGCCAATCTCCGACAGTAAGCGCAAGCTCGCGTCGAATCCATACATGAGCGCTGTCGGTCCCGTGCCCGTCTCCCAAGCCAGGGCGCTCGGCTTCCATGGCTGATCAAAGTTGTCGTGATCGTCTGGATTCGGCACGCTTACCCAGCCCACCAGCGTAGGTTGAATTCGTTCACGCGCGCGATCGGAAAGATAAAGGATGCCAATGCCTTCAGGCGAAAGCAGCCACTTGTGCCCGGCGCCTGCAGCAACATCGATGAGCTCGGCTTCAACCGATGTCGGTATCGCTCCCATGGCTTGAATGACATCCACCACCAGCAAAGCGTCACGCGCTCGAGCTGCTATTCCAATCCGTTCCAGATCTGTTCGAAAACCGGAGGCGTATTGCACCTGGCTGATGGCCACTATTCGCGTCCGGTCATCAATGAGATTGATCATTTCATCAAGATCGATACGCCCCTCACGCTCCGGACACGCCCGCACCTCAATACCTAAAGCCTCTCGTAACCGCAGCCAGGGATATACGTTCGAAGGGAATTCACGCCGAAAGGTCACCAGGTTATCTCCTGACTTCCAGGTCAGTCCGTTAGCTACTGTTGACAGCCCGTCAGAGGTATTGCGCATGAATGCTAGCTGCTCCGGCCGGGCGCCAATCATGTCAGCTGCGAGCTTTCGAGCGCTTTCTTTAGTGGCGAGCCACTCTCGAAAGTTAACCGAACCATTTTCCGACACGTCTCTGAGTTGCTTGTGAACTGCCTCGATGGTGGGTGTTGGTAGCGGCGAGACGGCCGCGTGGTTGAGATAGACGCCGCGACTGGTGACCGGAAAGAGCGCGCGGACTTGATCGTTCATCGCTTGGAACCTACGGCACGAATCAGGGGGCAAATGGGCGGCCGTAAAACTCCTTGTAAAGCCAGCCAAGCACCCTCGCTTCGGCGGAGCATAAGGTCTCAATCCAGCAGTTCATGAGGAATTCCGTGCGGCTTCGTTGACTCGGTATCTTCTCGGCCTCAAGCACGGTGGAAGTGGATCCCGACATATCGAGGCCATAGGCTGCAGCTGTAGTCTCGTTGGCTTTCGAGGCGGCTTCGAGTGCATTCAATAATTGCCCGATCCAGGAGTGAAGGTCGCGTTCAGAAGCGTTCTCAGCCAATGCCTGGATGATTCCGATTGCGAGCCGATCTTCAGCGCGATTGAAGTTGAAAACGTCCTCGCCTGCTTGCCGGCTCTGTTCCTGCTTCCACTGGAAAATCTCTTCAACACGTTGGTGCTTGATGACGGCAACACGTGGATCGAAATCCAGAAACCATTGAATTACGTCAGGGACAGAGTCCACATCGATGCGTCCGTGGGCGTCGCGTTTGAGCGGCGGGCCCGGGTTTTCGGTGCCGGTATCTGGCTGAGAAGCAGACATACCCTATTTGCCAGATTGCTCAAGCTTAAAGGCTGGTTTGATTTCTCCGACCACGTCCCCGCGACGATTCTTGACTGGAAAGCGAGCAAATTGAGACACCGCGGCCAGCGACTCGCCGTCCAGAACGTTCAATTGTCGAAGGGCCTCGATCACAACGGCGGGTCGCGCTCGGAAATCATCGCCGTCCTCAATCTTCAATGCTAATCCCAAACCACTGGGCCACTGTTCACAGGGAAGAACTCCGACCGTATACACACCTTCAGCGCCGACTTTGGAAATTAATCGACCGCGTGCTGCGCGCATGATTTCAGTGTCCAGACGCTCTACAGTTCCGCCAATCAATTCCGGATAAGCAATCATCGTCGCCACCAGTCTTCGGCCGGCTGCAGCAGTGGCCGTATCAAAATCCTGACGCGACACCAATCTCGCGTACATTAAAGCTATGGAGCGCACCGGCATACCGAACACCGGGACTCCGCAGCCGTCAACGCCAACCGCCAGGTCTTCAATTGAACACGCGGCAAAGCGAGCCACAGTTTCACGAACCAGCACCTGGACAGGATTGTCGATATGATCGTAGCTCTCTGTGGGCGCGCTGAGGTGCCGCGCGAGGGCAAGCATTCCCGCATGCTTTCCGGAGCAATTGTTTTGAAACACATTGGGAGGCAGTCCCTGTTCGCGTAACTTCCGCGTCGCAGCCGCGCTGAATGGTTCGTGAATACCACACTTCAGTGCAGATGAATCCAAGCCGATCTTTCTAAGCATCGATGATGCCAGTTCAACATGAATCGGCTCGCCGCTGTGTGATGCGCACGCAAGTGCAAGCTCCTGATCGGAAAAGCCGAAACGATCGGCCGCGCCGGAAGTTACCAGGGGTATCGCTTGAAATGCTTTAGCAGAGGAACGAAGGTAGGTAACGGTGTCAGGCGAGCCCAGTGATGCAATGGTCTTTCCGGTTCCGTCAACAGCGACGATATGGCCACGGTGCCGCGATTCAGTGATTGAGCCGCGGTTCACTTCAACCAGCGGCGCTGCGAGTGAAACGGTACCGTCTTGAGCTGGCAAGGCGTCCAGCGAAGATTGCATTAGAACCTCGGAACGTTGAACTTGAGTAGCTGATTTGCATCTTAACACTGAGATGACAGCCGTGGCACGAGCGTCCTCGCCCGTGATTTTTATTAGAGCCGGTCCGCGTTGATTCCTTCCGATGCGTGCAACACGGGCGGGACGCCCGTGCCACAAAAGCGAAGGGCAAAAGGTGTTAACCTTTTGCCCTTTGTTATCAGTTCTGCAGGAGGTGTTATTGAGTGGCTTGGACTCGCGCTCTTCTCGCGAAGTGCCGTCGCGGACCATAGGTCAGGACGGTCAGTTTCACAAGACGTCGGCCAAAGTGTACAGCTTCCCGACCGCTGGGCGTCCAAATGTCGATGCGCTTGCCCCGGACTGAACCGCCGGTATCAGCGACCACATAATCGCCGCTATAGTTCCCAGCGTCGAGGCGGACTCGAGTTCCCAACGGCAGTAGCGAGGGATCGGCTGCAATGATGCCTTTGCTAACCCGTCGCCCGCTGGCTGTCTTGCCGTTCAGGCTGTAAGCCGTGGCCATGTAGTTTGCAGGCGGCGCGGCGGGCTCAGGGTTTGCGATTGTGTCACTCGCAACTGTCCCGGTAACTGTGCCGGTCGCATCCGTTGGTTCAACAACTACTGCCGCGGAACCGGTGGAGTTTGCTGCTACCGAACCAGCGGCAGTTTTACTTTCAATCTTGACTGGTTGATTGGTGTCTTGTTTGGGCTCTTGGGGCGACAAGCCGGGAGTTTCTGCCGCCGAAGGAATTGCTGAAAGAAGAACAAAACTAGACAGTAACGTCGCGGCTATAACCGCGCTTCCGCGAAAGAAGGTTTTCATTGTTGCTCGGGTCTCCGTTCCGAAGTTGACAACTACCTTTCAGCGACGCTACGCGCGAGTCCGGTCGGTTCCGGGAACTCGACCTCCGGCTCTAGGAGTAAGGTGACGGGTCAGCCGGAGTGGGGTTTTGCATCCTTGATGCGGTGCGCTGAAAGATCTATTGGTACTGCTCAGTTAAAACAAAGCGAGCTGAATTCCGTCGCTTTGTCAGGAAGGAGGCTAGCACCCGAATCTGAACGGTGTCCAGCCGTGAAACGCCGTTTGGCAAGGCCAAAAACCCCATTTCCGGCCCAAATGTTGAAATACTTGGACTTAATTTTCACAGATTTTTGTTCGCCTGAGGCTGAGAAGGCTCTCCCGGGGAGCCAGAAACGGCGATCCGAGGGCTTGGAAGGCTGACGGCCGACGGTGGGTCGGGTCGCCGAGATTAGGTCGCGAGGAAGTTTTCTAGAACCAGTCGCCCATCCGGATGGTCGTCATTGAAAAGCTCGGGATGAAACTGAACGCCAAAGACAGGCTGAGTCTTATGCTGCATCGCCTGGATGGCACAGGTAGCGTTAGAAGCGGTGCAACGAAAGCCTTCCGGAAGCCCCTTAACTTCGTCGCAGTGAGAATGCCAGACCGTCATACAGATGGGTAAACCTCTGAACAAGCCATCGCCGTCAGTCTCAACGGGAAGAAAGCCACGCTCGCGCTTCGCTCCCACGTAGCCTTCTCCCGCCTCAAGCCGTTCCATTAGACCCACGGGCGCGCCAAGGGCGAGCGCAATCTGTTGATGGCCACCACAAATGCCAAGAATTGGCTTGGGCGGATTCCGAACGAGCTCGTACACACCCGCCAGTTCCTGATCTGAGTACATATCCCAGGGGTGACTCTGTCCGCTCAGGATAATGTGCGAAGGAGACAACTGTTCTATCCGTTCAAGCGAGGCGCGGCTGAAGGGTTCCACCACCACCTCGAGCTCGGGTCGCAGCCGCTCAAGCGCTGAACGTATCTCTCGCGGGCTGGCTCCCTGGCGATCAATTGTGTTGTCGACGAGATAAAGCACGAGAATAGTTAGTTGTTAGTTGTCAGTGGTCAGTTGTGCCGGTTGCAAGACCGGGCGACGCATCCTTCACAGTGGGTTGGTTGAGGAGCGGCTTGTGTTTTCGGGAAGCCGGGCGGTGGCGACGGCCAGTGCCCTTCGGCGTTTCCGTTTTTTCGGGCTCTGGAGGCTTGGGTTTGAGATCGAGGCGATAAAGCTTGCCCATAAAAGCTCCAATGTAAATCTCACCATCAATTACAGCTGCGGTGGAATTGACGTTGTCGCCAATCTTCAGCTCCGAGATTAGCTTGCCATCTTTGGCCGAAACCATATTAAGCCAGCCTGCTTTGTCGCCAAAGACGACACGATCATCAATCACCGGAGCGGAACCCCAGATCTGTCCGTGTGCCTTGTAACGCCACACCAATTCACCTTTGTCCGCCGTCAGACAGTGCATGTAGCCGTCGCCGGCGCCAATGTAAATCTTGTTGTCGTAGAAAATTGGGCTCGCCCAAATCCCCTTTTTTTCATTGCCATGATACAGATGATTCCCCTCAGTCACGTATTCCCACACCAACTCGCCGGTAGCTTCCTTATAAGCTCGAACCACGCCATCTTCTGCCGCCGTGTAAACCATTCCATTAGCTACAGCTGGTGTTGAATCTGAGTCGGCGCCGATCTTTGCTTTCCACACAACCTGACCATCAGCCGGGTTGAGGCAAAAAAGCTCACCCTGCTCGGTGCTGAGATAAATCCGGTCATCTTTTGCAGTGACGCTGCCTTCGACTGAGCCGACCAGAACCTTGTAAACAAGCTTCCCGTTAGCGAGGTTTAAGCAGTAGAACGAGTGATCTTCGCTGCCGAAATACACGCGGTCCCCTATCACCGCCGCAGAGCCGTCGACTTCGAATCCAGTCTCATAATCCCAGATTAAGCTGCCGTCGGTCGCGTGCAAGCAATAGACGTGATGATCCAAACCGCTGGCGATGATTCGATCTCCTGAAATCGTCGGCGTTGATTTAAAGCTGTCTTTGCCTTTGAATTTCCAGACGAGGCTGCCGTCGGAACGCTTAAGCGCATATGTGTTCCCATCCGCTGAGGGAAAGTAAACGCGCTCACTATCGACTGAAGGTTGTCCGGGCCATGAGGTACCAGCCCATGGATCCTCGTGAAAACGACCACTGATAGAACTTGTTTTGAATTCCCATCCAACCGTCAGCACGCCTTCTTTCCAGGGCCCAGTTCCGTAAAAATCGCGTGTTGGATTCCCCAGCCAGGTGATCAGAGATGTGGGAACAGGCTTCGGAGGTTCCGGTTTGGGTTTGGGTTTCGGTTCCCCACCCTTCGTCACTTTCGTGCATCCGGCGCACGAAAGAGCCAGCAAAAAGAGTACAAGCGCAGCAAAATAGCGACAGTTTTGCGAGGGGTAGTGAGCAGTCGGGTTGGGAGAACTCATTTGTCTCTAACTCCGGGAGCTGAGTGGACCGGGCATGTCCTATCGCGGACAAGAATACTCCATTGCTGAGTATGGGCCAAGTTTTTGGTGGGAACTACCTGGTGACGAGCCACTCGCCTTTATAAACCACCTCGGCGATTCCGGTGAGCACGACCTGGCCGTCGTCTTGCCAATTGACGTTTACTGTGCCGCCCGGCATGCGAACCTCGACTTGCCGCTCGGTGAAACCATTGATCATCGAGGCAACGGCAGCTGCACAGGAGCAGGTTCCAGACGCCGTTGTTTCGCCCACGCCGCGCTCCCAAATCCGCAATTCTATTCGTTTCCGGTCCAGAATCGTGATGAACTCAACGTTGGTGCGCTCGGGAAATTGGTCGTGATTCTCAATTGCCTTGCCCAGGCTGCGCCAGTCAAAGCCTTCAAAGCCCTCGAGGAAGATCGAACAGTTTGGATTGCCCATCTCCATTGCCGTCACCTTGAACGTTTGACGATCGACGACTAACGGATAGCCGACCACTTGCGCCAGGGGCTCCGGTGTGATCATTGGTATAGACGCGCTGTCGAATCGTGGCTGGCCCAAATCCGAATCAAAAAGGTAATTGCCGATGCCGATTTGATCGCGGAGGAAGTAACGTTTGGGACCCGACTTTGTGATCAGGCGCAACTCGCTTTTGGTCCAGAGTTGGCGGTAATACAAATAGGAAGCAGCGCAGCGGGTCCCATTGCCTGAAAGTCCTGCCTCGCTGCCGTCAGGGTTGAAGATTCGAACGCGGAAATCAGCTTCGTCGGTCTCAGCGCGACTGATGATCGCAATTCCATCTGCACCGGCGCCATAGTGACGGTCACAGATCTCACGCGCAAACAGGCTTAGATTGGTGACTGCGGCGGCGACAGCGCCGGCTTCGAGCACAATATAGTCGTTGCCATAGCCGTGAAACTTCGTGAAGCGTAGTGACATGGTTTTCACCCCCACTATTTACGCGGATTCACACCTACGAGCACTGACGACCTACTTATCTGCACTTCTTCCAGCAAACGATGCCAGCAGCACCGCGATGGGATCGATGCAATCCGAACGCGGCTCTGCATCCCGCTGATAGTTGTTGACCATGATGGAAAACACGAGATTCTCGCTGGCAGCGCTCGTGACATAGCCGGACAGACTCGAGGCCGAACTCAGCGATCCGGTTTTGGCACGCACATTATTCTCGGCGGTGGTGCCTTTCATGCGATTGCGCAAGGTGCCGTCGACGCCGGCAATCGGTAAGGCTTCCCGCCATATAGCGGCATATTTGTGCTTGCTCATGAAAGTAAGTAGCTGGACCGTGGCATCAGCCGAAACCATATCGTTCCGAGAAAGACCCGATCCATCCGACAAATTGAGAGACTCGGGAGTTAGTCCTGCTTCTTTGAGAAAACCCTTCACAACTTCGAGTCCCTGATCTTCCGAAGTGCGCGCATTTGAAAGCACCGGCGAGTTCTCGGGGGTCTTTCCCAATGTGCGCAGAATCAATTCGGTGTAGAGATTCTGGCTGGGCTTCAGTGTTTGCGCGGCGATGACACTTAACGGGGGTGATTGCATGCTCGCGATTTCAACATTGGGTCGCAACGGTACAATTGTCGATTGGCGCACGTGCTGCCCTTCGCTATTTGCGCTGACCCAGCGAGGACTGTGGACTCTTTCGGTTCGTAAACGTCCTGTGACCATTATTCCCTGTTTCGCAAGTGAGGCTCGCAAGAGGTGCACAAAGAGTAATGCCGGATCCGTGATGGCTACTCCGCCGGTGTAGCCACGATCATCGACCGGAATAACTCCGGAGACTTCTATCGTGTTTTGTCCGAGGCCGCGATAGACGCTAATCTCCCTTTTTACTGCTCTGGCTCCGGTGGTAACGCGGTTGATAATGGTCAGTAGTGGATCAGCTGGCCCCGTTGTTACGGATGCGGCAGCGCCAATTCGCGCGCCGGGCTTGACGAACAAATCCAGTGCGTTGTCATTGACCGTGAGCGCACTCACTTCGGCGCCGTAATACCATGTCAGATCTTCCCACTCCCAACCAGAACCGTATTGCGGCCCGGTGAAGTAGCTCTCGTCGCCAACCAGATCACCTTCGACGCGTTTGACTCCGGCCGCAGCAATTCGCGCGGCGAGATCGTCAATTCCTTTCAAGTAGTCACCGTTATTAAAGCGGGCGGCGATTGACGGATCACCACGTCCGTAGATGGTGAGACCGCCCCGGACAACTCCGGCAGCGTCTGGTTTCGCAAAAGCATAAACCGAAGTATTGAAACGAAAGTCTGGCGATAGCCGATCCAATGCGGTCGCAACCGTGTAAAGCTTCATATTGGACGCCGGCCGCATCAACTTGTGAGCGTTCTCCTCGAACAGAACCCGTCCAGTGTCGAGCGATACGATCTTTACGGCCACCATTGCCGGCGCAAGTTCGGGCTTACGAAGGATCTCCGCAATTCTGGTTTGGAGATCGGCCAGTGTTCGAGTTGTGCTTGCGGTACGACTCGCTGTTGGCGTTGATTCGCTAACCGGTGCCGGACTCGCAGCCGGAGTCGGACTGGCAGCAGGCGGCGGAGTAGCCTGCGCAATTGGAGCCGAATTGACCTTGCGTTCACGCTGCGGTTGGTAGCTTGTGGGAAATGCCGCGAGGCTGACGGTGGTTAGTGCGAAAAGTAAGATTAGTGAAATTAGGCGTTTTGTCATCAGCAAGATTGAAACAGAAGTCTGTTGTTTGAAGTGAGAGATGTTAACCCAGATGATGCGGATCCTTCATCAAACTGGTGGCCCGCTAAGACGCCTTCGGAATCCGCGTGTTGGTTAGTCGGCCCATCAGCTCAGTAAAGCGGGCATCGTCACGCAGTGCCGCCCAGTTTGGATCATTTTCAAAACAGGGACGATTCTCATTTCCAAGCGCGATCGAGCGACCGAGCCATTCGAACGCCTCGTCTGTCTTTTCCTCAAGCGCGTACACCGAGGCTACGGAATACGCAATATCCGGATCGACTGCGGCGTTGCGCTTAACAGCATCCGTTAGCTGAGCCAGCGCCTCTTCATGTTTGCCTTGCGCGCTCAGAAACATACCCATGAACGGTCTGATTCCGTGCATGTTCGGATGACGGCTGATTTCCTGCTTCATCAGCTCGGCAGCCGCGTCCGTTTGACCAGTGTAGTACAGACTCAATGCCCTGAACGTTCTCACCAGCGGATTGTCTGGCTCCCCGGCATTGTCGAGCTCGCGGTTCGCATTATCGAACTGGCCCATGTACATGTAGATGAGTGCGCGATTGTAGCTGGCGACAACATGAGCCGCCGGATCCAAACGCACAAGCCGATCGAAACTGCGCAGCGCGCGCGCATACTCACCGTCAAGCCGGTGGAGCGTGGCCTTCACGAAATGCACAACAGCCTCGGTCGGCGATTCTTTCCGCAGTAGCGCAACCTCCTCGCGGGCTTTTTGTTTTTGCCCGCGCCACAAGTACACAAAGACCATCAACATGCGCGACTCTGCGAGATGTGGATCGATTGCGAGTGCTTTTGTAAACGCCGCTTCCGCGCGCTCGTAGTCTTCGGCGCCGCCATATCCTTTGAATACCTTATTCACATAAGCGGCGCCCAAGCCATCATGAGCGAGCGCAAAGTTGTCATCAAGCTGAATTGCGTTCTGGAAATGCTCGATGGCCGTCTCACAGTCTTCCGGAGCAATAGTTCGGAAGATAAAGCGAGCAAACGAGTCTCGACCGCGAAGGTATTCTTCGTAGGCCGCGGCGCTGTCCGTGGCAGGCTTTGCTATGTTTACCTGCTCCGTCGGGCTTAGTTCAAGACTTAAGCCCTCGACAATGCGCTGCGCAATCGTGTCCTGAACCGTGATGATGTCAGCTGCCGCGGTGTCGATACGATCGCTCCAGAGGATGTCGCCCGAGCGCACGTCGAGAAGTTGCGCGGTCACTCTGAAGCGCTCGCCTGCATGAATGAATCCGGCTGCCAGCACGGCGCTTACATTCAATTCATTTCCTACCTCGCGTGGATCCACGTCTTTGCCCTGATACTTCGCAATCACCGACGACGGCCGCACCACCAGCGAACGCACCCGCGCCAGTTCAGTTATGACAGCATCGGCGAGAGAGAATTCATAAAAGCTTGAGGCTGCGTCACCGCCAATATTCTTGAAGGGCAGGATTGCCAGGCTTTTCTTTTCCTGATCTGCGATCGTCGTAAAGGGAGTTTCGTGAATAGGCTTCTTTGTAGATATAAAACTTGGGGAAGTTGTCGGCGCTTCAGACTTGCCAATACTGCGAATCCACCGCATTGCTCGCGAGACGGGATTGGCTCCGGCGGCGTGGCGCGGGGGCTCCGGACTGACTGATTGGTGCGTGGTACCGCTTGTGTCGGCACCCGTGACTTCGTAGAGGACTCCCCGAAGGTCGTCACGCATTTCTTCCATTTTCTGGTAACGATCCTTTGGATCCTTCGCCATCGCTCGATCGAGAATTTCCTGCAAGCGTGGCGGCAGTGGATCGCGCCGCATCTCCGACACAGGCTTGGGCGAGTCGTAGAGAACTGCGTGGCGCACATCAATGGTGCTTTTGCCGCGAAAAGGCCAGGTGCCCGTTACCATCTCGTACAGCAACACGCCAGTTGAGAAGATGTCAGCCCGCTTGTCCACGCGATCACCGCGAGCCTGTTCAGGCGCGGCGTAGGTAGCGGTTCCATAAGGCACGCCAACCTCAGTGAGTTCCGTACGATGAATGCCGGCGGCACCCGCTTCTTCGTCGTCCAGCAGCTTAGCGAGACCAAAATCCAGAATCTTTACCTGACCAGCAGGGGTGACCATGACATTTCCAGACTTGATGTCGCGGTGGATGATCCCGCGGGCGTGAGCGATCGCCAGCGCATCAGCAACCTGGATTGCAATCAACAAAGCGCTCTTGAGCTCAAGTGGATGGCCGTTAACCAGCTGCCTCACATTCTTGCCTTCGACGTGCTGCATGGCGATGAAGTGCACCCCGTCAACTTCATCGAGATCGAAGATGGTGCAGATGTTGGGATGGTCGAGAGCGGATGCGAGTCGAGCTTCGCGTTCGAATCGTTTCAGGTTGGCTTCCCGTGCAGTTAATTCCGGGGGCAAGACTTTAACGACAACAGTGCGGCCAAGCTTTGAGTCCGTCGCTTTGTAAACAGTACCCTGACCGCCCACACCGAGCTTCTCGAGAATCTGATAATGGTTCAGGGTTTTGCCGATCATAGAAATTGAAGGTAAGGGCAAAGGGGTAAGAGCTAAGGGCAAAGAGCTAAGGGCAAAGAGCTAAGAAGCGCACTTCATCAGTATTGGGTCACTCTTAGTTGTGTCAGACGGACTTGGCATTTGCCTGCCCTTACCTCTTTGCCCTTGGCCCTTACCTCTTAGCCTTTGCGCTTACCTCTTTGCTCTTTGCCCGCTACCCTTCGAACGATGCAAGCAGTTCTTTAGCCGTTGCGGTGGCGGTGCCAACTTTTCCGACGACGATGCCGGCCGCATGGTTGGCCAGCGTTGCGGCTTCAACCATCGTTGCGCCGCTAGCCAGCGCGCTCGCAAGCGTGGCGATTACGGTATCGCCCGCACCCGTGACATCGTACACCTCACGCGCCATCGTCTGCACAAAAACGGGCTCACCATCTTTCTCTACCAGCATCATGCCGCGGTCGCCGCGAGTTATCAGCACCGAATCGCATCCCAGCCGCGCCCGAATGGACCTGGCAGCCTCGGTCAGTCCTTCGTCCGAATCTTCTTCAAGATTTGCCATCCGCAAGGCTTCGTGATGATTCGGCGTGATCAGTGTCGCCGGCCGGTAGGAATTGAAGTTCCGCAGCTTTGGATCGATCAGCACCGGCATCCGCTCATAAGCAAGCGGGAGGATTTTGCTTAGAATCCGAGGCGTTACCACACCTTTATCGTAATCAGAAACAAGAAACGCACTCGCGGTTGATAGCGCTTCTTCCAGGACAGACGTAAGGCTTTCCTCAATCGGTCCTGACACAGCATTGCGCTTCTCGCGATCCGCGCGCACCACCAACTGATTATGCGCGATGATTCGCGTCTTGGTGGTTGATGGCCGACTACCATCAACAACGATGTATTCCTGAGGCTGTTGGGGATTAACCTCGCGAACAGCTTCGCGCAGCCGCTGGCCAGCGTTGTCACGCCCGGTAACTCCTATGACGCAAGCCTGTGCTCCTAGCGCCACCAGATTCGCGAGCACGTTCGCCGCACCACCGAGGTGAACCGATTCACGCCGTATGTCGACAACAGGTACAGGCGCTTCGGGAGAGATCCGCGTGACATCACCCCAGACGAACTCATCGAGCATGAGATCGCCCAGGACTACGATTCTGCATTTGCTGATCGCGCGGGTTATTTCCTCAGCGCGCTTTCGGTGGAGTGAATCCATAATCCGCAATCCGCAATCAAGCCGTTTCTCTCAACACGCGATCGATGGCGGCCGTCACGCGTTCAACCGGCACCCGCAGAATGCATTCCGGCTGCGGGAACTTCTCACAGAAGTAGCCGTGACAAGGCTGACATTCCAGTTCTTCCAACACGACTTCGGACGGAACGTTCGACCAGGGCCGCCAGTGGGCCACGTTCGACGATCCAAAAATGACTACCGCCGGCGTGTTCACAGCAGCAGCAATGTGCGCGATGCCACTATCGTTACCTACAAACAAGCGGGCGCGAGCTGCGAGTGCTGTCACTTCCGGCAAGCTCAAATCGGTTAGCCCCACAATGCCGACGCTCGCATTTTCGCTCAGAGCCTCAACCACCGGCGCCTCATGAGGTGCGCCCAGTGCGACTGTGATGAAGCCTCGGCCAGCAAGCTCCTCCACCACACGGGCAAACTTATCGACTGCCCACTGCTTGGTAGCGAATGCAGCCGCCGGATGGACCATAACGAACGGTGCGCCATCTTCGACACCCGCGGCTCTCAGCTTAGCGGAAACGCGTGAACCTGCCGCTTCGGTAACTGCCAGATGAGTTGCAGGACGATCGGTGACCGGCACTCCTGTCCATCCTAATAAGGCCAGTTGCTGCTCCACGGAATGCGCCTTGGCCACTCCCCATAGTAACAGTGATGAAGGCGCTAGATGATTGTGCAAACGTCCGTATTGGTAGTGCGCGAACCCGACACGATGTCTCGCCCCGGAAGCTCGCGTAAGCAACGTCGCCGTCGTTCCGCCGTGGAAATTATAAACAACGTCGTATTGATTCGAGCGAATCTCGCGCGCCACATGCAAACGCGCAGCCGTGCTCCCCCGCTCGAGCGAGATCACATGGTCTATGTGCTCGAAGCCGTCGAGCACAGGAGCGACCCAATCTTCGAGCAGAATATCGATGCGAGCTTGAGCTAGGAAGCGACGCAATGCGAAAAGGGAGGGAGTGGTAAGGACCGTATCACCAATTGAGCGCAATCGCACGAACAGAACCCGCTGAACCTGATTCCAATCCCAACGCGGTGGTCCGAGAGGCTGTGGGCCTTCGTCGTCGTGCAACCCATGCATTGCTACAGCGCGCATGCGGGGCGAGGATTCAACAATTTCGCGCAGGCTCTTCATCTGGCCGGCTACTCGGGTTCTGATTCCTCTTCAATAGTTGCCTCGTCGATGAGCATGACCGGAATATCGTCTCGGATAGGGTAGACGCGATGACACTCAACACATTTCAGCGAGTTGCCGTCGGGTTTCAATTCGACTTTGGCCTTACAAGCTGGGCAGGCAAGGATCTCCAACAAGTCCTGACTGATTGCCATTCGTTAGCACACCTTTCAATTCAACTTGGAGTGCGGCGACCTGTTGCCGCGTTTGCGATAACTGGTCACGGCACGGCACCCCAGATTGGTTAGTTACCCGGTCGTGATTGGGCTGCGTTGCTGACCGGATTGCCTTCGCTGTCGAGAATCGTTATCGGAGCGATGTTCGTGGCCTTTAGCGGGGCCTCGATCTTTGCGCGGTCCCCGACAATCACGATCGCCAGATGATTCAAGTCAATGTAAAGATTGGCAACCCGAGTCAGATCTTCCTTTGTAACTGCTGAAACCGCCTTGGCATAGTTCTGATAATAATTGTCAAGCAGTCCAAGTACCTGCAGACTGGTGATGCTGTTTCCAATCGCAGACACGGAAGAGAACCGTTGCGGCAATCCTTGAATCAAAGAATCCTTCGCTGTCTGCAATTCTTCATCTGTGATCGGCTTTTCTCCGACAATGCCCTTGAGCTCTTTCATGAATTCGATAAGGGCGGCGTCGGTCTTGTCGAGAAAGATCGAACCACCGGCCCTAAAAGGTCCCGGTCCTTTGCCGTAGGCGAAGCTTGAACCCACCCCGTAGCTGTAGCCTTTCTGCTCGCGGATGTTGGCATTTAGCCGCGACTGAAACTGGCCACCCAGGATTGTGTTCAGCACTTGCAGCGCAAAATAGTCCGGTGTGTTGCGCGGCGGCCCAGGCAATCCGATGTTTACCACTGACTGCGCTGCGCCCGGCTTATCGACAAGGTAGATGGTCGCCGGCTGCTTTTCCGGAAGTTTTGGATAATCGAAAGACGGTTTCTCACCGGCTTTGGTCCAAGCAGCAAAGGCTTTTTCAACCGCAGCCTTGACCTGCGGAGCTTTGACATCACCAACTACGGTGATGATAGCTCGTCCCGGTTGAAAGTAAGCCTTCTGAAAAGCGACGACGTCGTCGCGCGTGATGGCTTTGACTGAAGCTTCATTCGGACGCTGGCCGTACGGATGCGCCGTGCCGTAAAGAACTTTGGCAAATACCTGCCCGCCTACAACCGTGGGCTGATCTTTTTGTTGGGTCAAACTAATCAGCGTCCGCCCGCGCAAGCGTTCAAGCGCTTCAGGGGGAAATGTTGAGTTCAACATCATGTCGGACAGAATAGCGAGTGTGCCTTCAAAGTTCCGCGTCGTTGAGACGAAGCTCAACGTACCATCTTCAGCGCCCATGCTTACATTGACGGTCGTGCCAAGAAGCTGCAATGCGTCCGAGAGCTGATCGCCGCTTTTCGACGGGGTGCCCTCCGACAACATCGAACCAGTCATCGCGGCGAGGCCACGACGCCCCACTGGCTCAAATTGATTTGCGCCACCTATGAAGGTCATTGAGAACGAAACCAGCGGCAGTCCAGGTCGCTCCGAAACGATTAGAGTTGCACCATTGGCAAGCTGAGTCTTCGTCCATGCGGGCACATGAAGTTCCGGTGTCTTACCGGGTTCAGGGACTTTCGTTCGATCGAGTTTCTGGGCCTGAGCGACTGAGCTAAGGCTTCCAACAGTAAGGATGACGGCTGCAAGCAGCGCTACAAATTCTCTGTGTCGTTCCATCATTTACCTCCCTTCACGCCAGACGACTGCGTGGTTAGCAGTTGCGTCACGGTTTCGCTCTCGCTTGCTTTCGAAGCTTGATCCTTCTTGCCCTGGGGAACAACGCTCAGGACTACTCGACCTTTGGAGAGATATGTGTTGGCTACGCGCTTTACGTCTGCAGCAGTCACGGAAAGCCGATTCTGATAGTCAGTGCGGAAGTAGGCGGGATCTCCGTGAAACACTGAGCCGTTGAGTAACTGCTCTGCTTTACCAAGATTCGATTCCAGACCCCGCAGGAAACTAAGCTCTGCTCCGCTTGTGGCTTTCTGCATCTCTTCTGCAGTAGGGCCTTCGCTTATAAACTTTTGGAGGACTTCGTCCACCTTGGCTTCCAGCTCCGTCAGCGAATGACCCTGACGCGGCGTGACAATGATCAGGAACTGTCCTGCGTTCTCGCTCGTGGCTTGAAAGGCGCCCACGTTTGCCGCTGCCTGTGAATCGTAAACCAATGCCTTCGTCAAGCGGGCAGTTCTCGGTCCCGACAGGATGTCAGCCAGTATGTCGAGCACGTGATCGTCTTCATTTCCGCCGCCGACCGTCGGCCAGGCCAGATACAGGCGTGGCAGCTGGACCTTGTCTTCATAAACCAGGCGCTTGCCCGCCTCGAGTGTTACCAGCGGAACATTCGGTCTTTCAACCTTTTTACCCTGCGGCAAATCGTTGAAATATTTCGCGATCCATTGTTTGGCTTGCACCGGATCGAAGTCGCCAACTACAGCTAACGTTGCGTTGTTAGGCGCATAGTAGAGCCGGAAGAAGTCCTTCACATCATTTTCGGATGCTGCGCTCAAGTCCGTCATCGATCCAATAACCGGCCACGAATAAGGATTGCTCTTTGGGTAAATGGCGGCGGCGAGGATCTCGTTGACACGACCATACGGCTGGTTGTCGTAGCTCTGTCTGCGCTCGTTCTTGACAACGTCCCTTTGCGCGTTCAGCTTGGCGATGTCCAAGGTGTCCAGCAGAAAACCCATGCGGTCTGATTCCAGCCAAAGCGCTGACTCCAGATAGTTCGACGGCACAATCTCAAAATAATTGGTGCGGTCATTGGTCGTAGAGCCGTTGTTGCTTCCGCCGACACCCTCTGTGAGCTTGTCGTGCACACCATAGGGCACATGTCCGGAGCCGGTAAACATCACGTGCTCGAACAAGTGAGCAAAGCCGGTTCGACCGGGGACCTCATTCTTTGAACCCACGTGATACCAGACGTCGACCGCGACTGTCGGTACTGAATGATCGGCTGAAAGAATTACCGTCAATCCGTTCGGCAACTTGTAAGTCTCGAATGGGATCTTGATCGCGTCTGGGGGAGCGGCTGCCTTCGATTTTCTTTGTGCTGACAGTGGCTGCGCCATCGTGAGGCACACCACCAGGGCCAGCATAGAAATACAGCGAGAAAACCTAATACTATTCACGTCTACTCCTTTCAGCGAGTACTACAGGTTAGAGCGCTATCGTATGAAGAGAGGCTTTACAGAGTCAAACTTGAAACGGGTTCATGATCAGTTTTTGCGCCTTTGTTTGTTTGCGGCTTTGGGTGAGATCCGCTCAGCAGTTGTTGAGGTCTCACGCAAAGCCGCAAAGAAGCAAAGACGCCAAGACGAAACTTAGAAATGCGGGGTAATAGTCGGGTAAGATTCGAATCCGCAAAAATGAAAAGACAGACTCTAATTCACGGAATTCTTTACGGCCTCGCCGGCGGGGTGTTGATTGCTCTCCTAAAACTGATGGAGTACCGCTTCCTCGTGCTGGAACACTCGCTGGAAATCTATGGTGGGCTCGTAGCGATTGTGTTTGCTTCGCTTGGAATCTGGCTGGGGCTGAAACTCACCCGCCGGAAAGAAGTCATCGTCGAACGAGAGCTGATTGTCGAAAAGGAAGTGCCGATCCCTGCTGCGGTTCATTTTACACTCAACGTAGAACGCCAACGCGAGCTCGCAATAACGAAACGCGAGCTGGAGATTCTCGAACTCATCGCGGGCGGGCTGAGTAATCGCGAGATCGCCGACAAACTCTTTGTCAGCGAAAACACCGTCAAGACGCACTCGAGCCGGCTGTTCGACAAGTTGAGGGCCAAGCGTCGCACTCAGGCCGTGCAAATCGGCAAAGAACTCGGGCTGATTCCTTAGTTTTGGTCTTTGGTCGATTGTCGACTGCACAGAAACAGATCCTGCGTGCTGGGGCGTCTAGCCAAACAACAACTGCCGCAAGACCAACGACAGATATCCGACATCGAACGCGACGATGGCCGTTGTGAGATAGCTGAGAACGTAGAGCAGATTTACTCGGGAGGTCTCTAAAAAGAGCAGCTCATCACGGCTTCCAATCTCAATGTGGTCGGCGAGCCCGAGTATTGAAGGTGTTCTTTTCCGACGACGGATGCTTTGGATCAAGAGCTTGAAGAGCGCAAAGCCGATGCCGGCTGGAATGGCTAGCATCAATAGCCTGGCCGTGCCGTCAATAAACTTGGGCTCAGTATCGCTCATGTCCCACCAGCTGACGCCAAAACAGTCCGTAATCATGGCGCATTAGATACTGGTCAAGCGGAAAAAGTTCCCGGTAGGCAGTCAGTACCACATCGCGGTAGCGGGTGGGTCCTTGTGCGCGGGACTCGACCTAACCAACAACAACGACCCACACCCACCGCGAAGTGGTATTGACCTGCTTACCACTCAAAATTACCTACTACGAAAGGACTATTTTTAGCTTCCAATCGCAAAATCATGCGAAAGTATGACGACAAGATCGAGGGCCAACAACTATCTTCACCGCTCGTAAGAACGTTTCAGATGCTCAGGAGTATGTAATGAAGAAAACTATTTTGAAATTCGGGTTCATTTCAGGAGGTATCTTTGCCGCGTTTATCTTTTGCGTTCTCCCGTTCCAGCACCGAAGTTTTGAATACGGGCTTCTCCTCGGCTATACCGCCATGGTGGTCTCGTTCCTGATGGTCTTTTTCGGAATTCGCTCCTACCGGAACAATGTCAGTGGCGGTCAGATTACCTTCGGTAAAGCTTTCCTGGTTGGTATTCTCATCACACTCATTTCCTGTGCCTGCTACGTGATTGCGTGGGAGATTACCTATTTCTTCTTCGTGCCGGACTTTCTTGATAAGTATGCGGCACACACCATCGAAAAACTCAGAGCGCAAGGCCAGAGTCAACAGGTCATTGACGCTACTGTGCAGCAAATGAAAGATTTCAAGGTGATGTACAACAATCCGATGTTTAATGCGGCGATTACCTTTATCGAGCCCTTTCCCGTTGGGTTCGTCATCACGCTAATATCCGCGGCGATACTCAGAAAGAAACGCGCTGACGGCGTGCGCTCGGATAAGCCCGATTACAGTGGAGCTCAGGCGTAGATCATCAGTGGCACGGGCGTCTCGCCCGTGATCGGTGCGGGCGTCAACCGGAGATTGAGCTTTATGCGCGGACCACACGGGCGGGACGCCCGTGCCACGTGTTATTTGGAATTTAGTGGTTTAGCAAAGTATCCGGGTCGATAGCGAAGCGTGAGTTCCTTACGCAGTTCCGGATCGACAATTTCGATAACAGTCTGGCGAAAAGCCCCGTTGCGGTTTTTGTTGGTGGATGAATATGCCAGCAGGTACTGCGAGCGCAGTTCCTTCTCAATCTCAAGAAACGCAGCGGTGAGGTCGGCGCCTTTGCCGGGAAAAAAAGAGCGGCCGCCAGTGCGCTCTGCTACATCTTTGAGCGTATCTTTCTTGACGCCTGCATACCGGCTGTCACCGATTCCGATCACATAAATCACGGTTTCATATTCAAGCGCGGAATCTATCGCCTGGTTTTTGGACGTGCGGCTGCTGGTGTCCTCGCCGTCAGTGAGCAGGATGATCGCGCGCCGGCGCTGACCCCGGCTGCGAGCAAGTATCTCGCGTGAGGTTACGGTCACGGCATCCCAAATCGCTGTGCTTCCCTCGCGCGGCTCGGAAATGCCGCCCGGGCGCGAGACGATACCGCTGATTGGCGCTCCTTTGCCTACATACGACGGCAATGCCACCTCCACTGATTGAAGCGCCTGATAAATGCCAAGAACATTGTTCGTCAACGGTTGTTCAAGATACGCATAGTCAGTAAAGGGAATGATTGCTGCCTGGTCCTTGTTCGAGCGCAAAATGGTTTCGATAAACGTACGTGCTGCAGCTTTTTCATTTGGAAGGGTTCGCTCTTCGGACGCACTGACGTCGATGAGAAAGGCTATTGATAGCGGGCGATCAGTTTCGCGCTGGAACGTGAAAAGCTTTTGCGGTACGCCATCCTCCAACACGCGCAGGTCTTCTTCACGCAATGTCGTGATGAGACGCTTCTGCTTGTCACTAGCAGTGAAGAGTACATTCGTTACATCGGATTCCGTGCGGATTACATCCTCGGGCTCCTGTGCTCGCGCCGACGCCGGCAGCACACCTGTGATGAGGATCAAAGCCAGGCTAAAAAGAAAGACACGACGCCGCTGTCTAAAACATACCATGGCGACGCGATGATAACTGAGACATGACGTCAGTACCATCTCGCGGTAGCGGATGGGTCTCACGATTGCGGATTGTTGATTGTTGATGGCGGATTGCGGAATCCGATGATGGAGTACGCATTATGCTTGGATTCCGCAATCAACGATCCGTAATCCGCAATCGTGAGACCCGTCCCCTACGGCGAGATGGTAGTGACTTCATGCCACACAGATTGAGTTATGTCACAGTCTCTTGCGCGGGTGGGATTACTCTTTGCGGCGATGCTAATCTTAACGTAGTCTCCCACTTTGACTTGAGCTACTCGTTGCAGGTCTTTGTCGATTAATAAGAAGAACCTTTTCGCGCGCGGAACGATGTAACCCTCATCAAAGCGTGTGCGATTCAAGCTTCCGAAAACTGTGTGACCTTTGCGACCGCGCCAAAGTGGTTGCGTGGAATGTTCCAGGTCTTGACCGGATCGAAAGGAACCTCAACTGCATGGTCCTTGTGACCAGTGAGCAACTCACCGGTGAAGGTAATCTTTTTCATCGTCTGAACGTGGTTTCCTCTTCAGAACCGAGTAGTTCGGTTGTACCTTCAGTGACGCTGCGACCTACCGCGCCGGTAACCGGCGCAACCGATGGCAAAGCTACCTTGTCCAGCGGCGGTGCCGATCGCAGACTCTGCTGTGGCGGCGACGACTTTATAAAGAAGCTGGCTGCCAGGTGACCAACTCCGGAAAGCATGGGAATGAAGCCAAGGGTCCATAGCACATGAACCAACGGGTCCAGTTCAAAGGGAATTTTCGCCACTATGTCCGGCGGAAGCTTCAGAACAAGGGCGCCGGCGAGGTTATAGAGAAAAATGGTAACGCCAAGGCCTGCGAAAACCGCTATCGTCCCCTGTACCCGATGATCTTCGCGACGACGTTCGGGTGTCTTTTTCTCGCGAAGGTGCCACCAGGGTCTGTGCCCAGCCTGCTGTCTCGACTCTTCGGAACTGCGCACGAGCTCGTCACTCATCTTGTCGAGCGCGCCGGAGATTTCCTCGGTTACGTGGTCGAGTTTGAGGTTGCGCATCATCTCCTTGAGCTTCGGCAAGGGCCCGCGATCGCTGCGGGCGATAGCCTCGCTCAAGGTGACCGCTTTGCCGATGACTTTCAAGTTTGCGCCACAGACACGGCAGTATTGCAAACTCGCCACCGATTCAGTTCCGCATTGGGGACAGTACATTGCTTCTTAAGAACGAACCGTTCGAGGGGTTTGTTCAGACTCCAGTCACTTAGCGTCCTTTATATCCTTTGTGTCCCTTTATGTCCCTTGTGCCCCTTTATGTCCTTTGACTGCCTTGTGTCGGCTTGCAGTTTTCAGTCCTGGCTGGCTATTCTAAATCCGGATTAGCGATTATTAGTCATAAGTTTGCAATCCATTCGAAAGTACGGTCATTTATTATCCGGTGTGTTTGTTTTTGAATTTGTGAAAAGTTGCATCCCGGCGGCTTGATCCATATAATGCGCCAACCTTTGAGGGTCCCCCTCAGCAATAAGTGGGAAACCAGGCGTTTTAATAACGGCTAAATCGCCCTAAATATGTCTACTCAGATTCGACGGAAGTTGCGCCGGAACGCGCACCCTTCTCAACAACCTCGACCTTTGCGAACACTAGCTTTGAGCCTGGGTGAGGTGGCTCGGGCCGCTCTGGCGGAGCCGTTCATGCTCACCATTGAGCGCCGCGAGATTTTCCTGAAACGTCTGCCCAAAGCGTTGAATGGTCTTCGAATTGTTCAGCTGTCCGACCTGCATCTTGGTCCGCTAACTTCTGATGATCAGCTGCGCCGGGCCGTGAACACCGCCAACAGTTTGAATCCTGACATTATCGCGTTGACCGGTGATTACATATCCCACGAACGTCAGTATGCCGCGCCCTGTGCCGAAATAGTTGGTCACCTGAAAGCCCGCTGCGGCGTCTATGCCGTGCTCGGCAACCACGACCATTGGACCGATGCAGCTTTGATTACTGATTTATTTCGGGCTGAAGGCATCAAGGTGTTGATCAACGAAGGCATGCGTTTTGAGAAGGATGGCGCCTCGTTCTGGCTAGCCGGAGTCAACGACACAATGGTCGGGCTCGAGGATCTCTCGCTCGCTTTGGCTGGCTGCAGCGCCGGCGAAATGAAGCTTCTGCTCGCTCATAATCCAATCATCCTGCGCCGTGCTGCGCGTGAGGGCGTCGATCTGGTTCTGAGCGGACATACCCATGGTGGTCAGGTTGCGCTCCGGCCTGAACGTAACGCGACTGGCAGGACTCGACGTCGGGTTCTGAACGGTCTCGGGCGATACGGCGACACCCAAATTTACGTCACGCGGGGGCTCGGAACGGTCATTCTCCCAATTCGTTATGGCTGTCCGCCGGAGATTTCCTTGCTCGAATTGCACTGCGGCTGACCTGCCATCTCCCAGCCCCGCCCAGTAGCGCAGGAGAGCTGAGTGCTGACAGAAGATCGAATATCCCATATATCATTTCACATTAATCATTTATCATTTTAAGGCCTCGAGACCCTGTTGCGATCTCCGGATCCGGTTTTAGAAATGGAAAGTGACAAATGTGAAATGGCATATGGGAAATTGATCAGTCTTTGCCCTCAGCACTGCGCCCTCAGCTTCTAGATCCAGATGTCCTCCAGGATCATAACCCTGCCGAATGTGCTCACCATCTTCCGGATGGTGTTGATTCCAATCTTCGTTTCCTTGGTTTTCTATCAGAGGTTCGTCTGGGCGCTGGTGGTGTTTGTGACAGCAGGAGTTACGGATGGCCTTGACGGATTGTTGGCAAGGCGCTTCGACCAACAATCGCAGCTCGGCACGATACTCGATCCGATTGCGGACAAATTGATGTTGGTAACCGCCTTCATCGTGCTGACCATGCGCAGTGTCTTCCACACGCCTTTGCCCAAGCATCTCCCGGTGCCATTTTGGGTAACCGCAGCGGTCATCAGTCGCGATGTATTTATCATCGTAGGAGCCGCCGCCATAAACATGATGACTGGATTCCGCGGTTTTCGCCCTTCATTTCTCGGAAAGCTAAGCACTGCGGTTCAAATCCTCGCGATTGCTTTAATCATGTTCGCCGCCAGCTTTCCTGCTGGCTCAGGCTATTACCTGCCGACTATTTACACATCAGTATTCACTCTGGCGCTCCTCTCAGGCATTCACTACGTGTTCTTCGTTTCAAAGCTCATGAATGAAGAGAGACGACAGCCTCCTCCGGCTAGCGCTCAAAACTAAGAAAAACAGCACTTATTAGCCGCGGATGAACGCGGATAGATGCGGATGATTCAAAAAGCCACTGATAAACACTGATTACACTGGTCTGGAATGGATTTAATATCAGTGTTCTCCATGTTTATCTGTGGCTAGTCTTTTGTCTCACCCGCGTTCTTCCGCGTTCTTCCGCAGAAAATCGTTCTCTCGGTTAATATTTCCCGGGTTCACTTGGCTACTCACTCAGAGAAAGTTGACAGTAATACACTCAAGTATTATATTAGCCGGGCGTTCAACTCAGGTGCGGCGGTTGGTAGCAATCAGGGGCGCGAAACCGCTTGCCGGAATGGCGGCCTGCCTGTTCAGACGCTAAAGAATTCAAACGATTTCGGAGAAGAAGAGATGAGCAAAATTATTGGAATCGACTTAGGGACGACCAACTCAGTGGTCGCCGTCATGGAAGGTGGCGAGCCTACCGTTATTACCAACGCCGAAGGTGGCCGGACCACACCGTCCGTCGTGGCCTTTACCAAGGACGGCAGCCGCCTGGTCGGCCAGGTCGCTAAGCGTCAGGCAGTCACCAATCCGGAAAATACGGTTTATTCAATCAAGCGATTCATGGGCCGTCGCTTTAATGAGGTGACGGAGGAAATCAAACAAGTTCCTTATAAAGTCCAGTCAGCCACTAACGGCGACGTCAGAATCTTTGCGGGGGGCAAAGATTGGAGTCCACCGGAAATCTCGGCGATGGTGCTGCAGAAGATGAAGCAATCCGCCGAAGATTACCTCGGACAGAAAGTCGAAAAGGCGGTCATCACTGTGCCTGCTTACTTCAACGACTCGCAGCGTCAGGCTACCAAAGATGCCGGCAAGATTGCGGGTCTTGAGGTGATGCGCATTGTCAACGAGCCGACGGCGGCTGCGCTTGCTTACGGACTCGATAAGAAGAAGGACGAAACCATCGCGGTGTTCGACTTTGGGGGCGGCACCTTCGACATTTCGATCCTCGAGGTTGGCGAAGGCGTGGTGGAAGTCAAATCCACCAACGGCGATACGCACCTGGGTGGTGATGACATTGATGAGCGGTTGATCGAGTGGATCGTGGAAGAGTTCAAGCGCGATCAGGGCATCGATCTATCAAACGACAAGATGGCGCTGCAGCGTCTCAAGGAAGCCGGCGAGAAAGCCAAGATTGAGCTTTCGAGCACTATGGAAACTGAGATCAATCTTCCCTTCATTACAGCGGACCAGTCAGGTCCCAAACATCTGGTAATGAAGCTGACCCGCGCTAAGTTTGAAGGACTCGTAGATCCGATTCTGCAGCGGCTGCGCAGTCCGGTGGAGCAGGCTCTCAAGGATGCCGGCGTGGCCGCGAACAAGATTGACGAGGTCGTTCTGGTCGGCGGTTCAACCCGTATTCCGAAGGTGCAGGAAATCGTCAAGACCATTTTCGGCAAAGAGCCCAACAAGAGCGTCAATCCGGATGAAGTAGTAGCGGTGGGCGCAGCGGTTCAGGCTGGTGTGCTTTCAGGCGAGAAGACCGACATTCTCTTGCTGGACGTCACCCCGCTGAGTCTCGGCATCGAAACGCTCGGTGGCGTATTCACGAAGCTCATTGAGCGCAACACCACGATTCCGACTCGCAAGTCTGAAATCTTCTCAACAGCTTCGGACAACCAGACTTCAGTTGAGGTACACGTGTTACAAGGCGAGCGCCCAATGGCGACGGATAATCGCACACTCGGTAAGTTTCACCTCGTCGGTATTCCGCCGGCGCCGCGTGGCATGCCGCAAGTGGAGGTGGCTTTCGACATCGACGCGAACGGCATCGTCAACGTGTCGGCCAAAGACATGGGCACCGGCCGCGAGCAGAAGATCACCATAACTTCGTCGTCTGGTCTATCGAAGGAAGAAATCGACAAGATGATGCGAGACGCCGAATCGCATTCCGCGGATGATACCCGCAAGCGCGAAGAGATCGAGGCTCGCAACCGTCTGGATGGATTGACCTATCAGATGGAGAAGACACTAAACGAGAACAAAGAAAAGGCCGGCTCGGCAGCTCCTGAAGTTGAATCAGCGATTGCTGAGGCCAAGAAAGCTTTGCAGGAAGGCGGACTTGAGAGACTCAACGAGGCTTACAATCGCTTGCAAGCCGCTTCTCATAAGCTCGCAGAGGTTCTTTATCAAGGCTCGTCCGCGGGCGCGGGCGCAGGCACGAGCGAACCAACCGACCAGGCTTCAGCAGCCGGCGCCGGCACTTCGTCGGGCTCAGGAGACGATAATGTGATCGATGCTGAGTACGTTGATGTTGATGAAAACAAATAGGGACTGAATCAGAGAAAGGGAGAAACGGAGACACGGAGAAGTAAATTCAATTCACCGAGTCTCCGTTTCTCTTTTGTCTGCTTGAAACTTTAATGGCTAAGAAAGATTACTACGAGATACTAGGCGTTAAGCGCGATGCTAAGCCGGAAGAGATAAAGAAGGCTTACCGCCGGTTGGCGCGCAAGTATCATCCGGACGTGAACCCGGGCGATAAGGCCTCAGAAGAGCGCTTCAAGCTCACCACAGAGGCTCACGACGTACTTTCGGATCCAAAGAAGCGGAAAGTTTACGATCGCTTTGGTGAGTATTCTGAGAACCTCGCCGATGCGCATGCGCGGGGCGCTGGACCAAGTTCGGGCCGAACGGCGCCCCCAGGTTTTGATTTTACGGGGTTCGACTGGGGCGGCACTTCGGGGTCGGGATCGTCCGGTGGCAGTAGTTTTCGCGATATCTTTGCTGACCTATTTGGGGGCAGCACGAAAGAAAAGGAGCCTCCTCGCCCTCAGCCGCAGCGTGGGGCTGATATCGAGATGCCTCTTTCGCTTACCTTCGAAGAGGCGATTCAGGGGCTCACGACTAACCTTACCGTTAATCGTTCTGAGCAATGTTCGCGCTGCAACGGCGCTGGCGATATCGGTGGCCCCGTTGTGGTTTGCCCGACTTGCAAAGGCAGCGGTCAGGTGCAACGGGCCGGTGGTCGTCTGCGGTTCGCGCAGGAATGTCCAGACTGCGGCGGCAGTGGGCGGCGCCGCACGCCTTGCTCGCTGTGCAAAGGCAAAGGCACGATACCAAAAACTGAGAATGTGAAGGTGCGTATACCGGCGGGCGTGGATACTGGATCCCGCGTTCGCATTCCCGGCAAAGGCGAGGGTGGAATGCTCGGAGCACCGGCGGGTGACTTGTACATCATCACTAACGTTGGGCCACACAAATATTTTACGCGTAAGGGCGACAATATCTACGTAACGGTGCCAATCACCGTGCCCGAGGCTGCGCTCGGGGCAAAGATCGAGGTTCCCACGGTTGAAGGCAAGGCGCAGTTGCGCATCGCTCCAGGCACACAATCGGGCCAGCGTTTTCGTTTGCGCCACCGCGGGGCTCCTTCTTTGCGCGATCCGAACGCGCGCGGAGATCAATTTGTCGATGTGCAGATCGCGCTTCCGAAGGTTATTTCAGAAGAGACGAAAGAGCTGTTGCGCCAGTACGCGAAGAGTAACGATGAAAACCCCCGCGTAGCGATGGGACTTGAATAGGTTCTTGGGTCTTTGGTTTTTGGTCGTTGTCAAAGACCGAAGACCCCAGGGCCAAAGGTCAGGATCAGACCATGAAGAAGAAGCCAAAAACCTACACTATTAGCGCTGTCGCGGATCAGTATGGCATCCATCCGCAAACGCTGCGGCTTTACGAGCGTGAAGGTTTATTGAAGCCTTCGCGGTCCGAAGGGAACACGAGACTCTACACGGACGAAGATTTGGAGCGACTGGAGCTAGTGCTCGCGTTGACGCGAGATCTTGGAGTGAATCTGGCAGGCGTCGAAATCATCCTCAACATGCGGGAGAAAATGGATGCGATGCAAAGAGAATTCGAACGCTTCTTCAACTATCTGCAAACTCACGTGAGCGACTTTGCTAACTTCACCGAGCCACCTCCGTCCGAAAGTGACGCACTGGTTCCCGTCTCACGCGTAAGTGTTTTGCGCCGCCGCAGCGCCTCACGTTAATGAAGTCAGCACTCTTGTCGCAAACGTTGGGTCGTGATAAAGTGCGCGCCTCCACCAAAACGATTTCCTAATACGTCTGGGTTGCGGCTAATCTCATAGGCCATGCTCTCTGCCCGCTTTTAAGGACGTCACGCTCGCAGTAACGCAACGCTGAGTCGTCGCGAACGGCTGTGTGTTGCTTCAACTACAGGAGTTGCAGCATGCGTCGTCCTATTCTGTTTACCTCGTTACGAACTCTTCTTGCGATCATCAGCACGCTCACCTGGACATTCACCGTTGCGTCCCAGGATCTGGATAACGCCAGCTTCGCAGGCCGGATTAGCGACCAAAACGGCGCCGCAATTCCCGGCGCTACGATCTCAGCTACGCTTGCGAAGACCGGTGTGACGCGAACTATCAATGCTGATCAGATGGGCCGATACCGCCTGATCCAACTCGAACCCGGTGTTTACACCTTGACGGTTTCAGCTGCGGGGTTTGAACCACAGGAAAGGACTCATCTCGCGGTTCTATCGGGGCAAAACCTGCAGCTCGACTTCTTGCTCGTTCCACAGGGAGTCCAGGCTGAGGTCACTGTAGCTGCTACGCCGGTAATTGATACAACTCGAACCGTAGTCGGCGGTACGGTCAATATACAAGAGGCCGAGGCGCTTCCGGTCGTCACTCGCTCGCCGCTAGACTTGATCTTCACCTTGCCGGGCGTAACGGAAGAGCCACTATCAACCAGAGACCTGGCGGAGGATCGAAAACCGCACGCGAGCACGCCGGAAGAAGCCGGTTCATTTTCGCTTTCCGGTGGCCAGGCATCGTCAAACAACCTCACCATCGATGGTCTCGACAACAATGACGACCGTTTTGCAAGAGAGCGGTTTCAACCTTCGCTGGAAGCCGTCGAAGAAGTGCAAGTCATCACTAATCAGTTCTCGGCTGAATATGGGCGCGCCTCAGGTGGTCGAATCAACTTGCGCACGCGCGGCGGTTCAAAGGATTTCCATGGCCGCGGATTCTATTTCTTCCGCGATGAGTCTCTGAATGCAAATACATTCAACAACAACCGACTCGGACAGAAGCGCCTCGCTCTGCAGGAACACAATCCCGGTTTCACGGCAAGCGGCCCGATGTCTTCCAATGACCGCTGGCAGACTTTGTTTTTTGTCGGTTACGAATATGACCGGTTCATGGACCATGCCTTGATCGACACGCTGGTTCCCATAGATCAGAATCCATTATTTCCTTTGCCGGCGCCCACTCATCCGGCAAACAAGCGGGCCGAGTTAGCGACGGCGCCTGCGCTCAATGCGGTTAACGGCCTCGCTCCTTTTATCTCTTCAGTCAGTACTCCGCAGCGAAACGGCAGCCTGACAGCGCGCATCGATCTCAAGTTCAACGGCACCCACAATGCGGCGGCCCTCTACCAGATGGGTCGATTCAATAATTTGCGACAGTTCGCCGGCGGGAACCGGCTGGCAGAGGCCCTGCAAGGCAGCATTCGCGATACAGATGCTATCTCATACTCAGACAGTTACGTGTTAACGGCGATGACCGTGCTTCAATCTCGCTTTCAGTTCTCGCGGCTCAGACCTGCGTTCCAGGCGACTGGGGGCATCCATACACCGGTCGCGCTTATTACGATTAATGATTCATTGCCAGACACAGATCCCGGCCAGCAAACCGCCACGCTTGTAGCCGGGTCTTCCACTGCAAGCGCAACCGGGCGAACCGAAGATCGAATTCAGCTTCAGCAGGTTTTGTCATACTCGAAAGGCTCGCACTCGTTGAAGTTTGGAGGTGATCTCCAGCGAGTGAAATCAACCTTCATCGATCTTTCTGATT
>Ga0126384_10000226_pt1 | contig 29099 bp, 20 predicted proteins | sample PanSoiMetPlot_36_FD_92543 | JGI IMG/M metagenome (GOLD analysis project Ga0126384, IMG submission 92543) | Tropical forest soil microbial communities from Panama - MetaG Plot_36 | ecosystem: Environmental > Terrestrial > Soil > Tropical forest > Bulk soil | place: Panama | collected 2016-02-17 | reverse complement strand
TGTTACCGGCGTGGGACTGGTCAGCGCGCTGGGTAATACAGCAGAAGAAACATGGTCCGGGTTGATATCCGGGCGCAGCGGCATCGATTTTATTACCAGGTTCGATGCAAGCGGCTTTCCCGTGCGTTTTGCCGGCGAAGTAAAGAATTTCGATCCGGGGCGAGTTCTTGAAAAGAAAGAGATCAAGAAGGCAGATTATTTCATTCATTATGCCCTGGGTGCGGCGCAGGAAGCCGTAAACGATTCGGGATTGAAGGTGACGCCAGAACTTGCACCACGCGTTGGAACCTACATCGGTTCAGGGATCGGCGGTTTCACGATAATCGAGCGCGAGCACGAAAAGTTTCTCAGGGGCGGGCCCGGCAAGATATCGCCCTTCTTTATTCCAGCGGCGATCGTCAATCTTGCTGCCGGACAGGTGTCGATTCGCTTCGGTCTTAAGGGGCCTAACTCCGCGACCTGCACCGCGTGTTCAACCGGCGCGCATGCTGTCGGCGACAGCTTCAAGATCATCCAGCGAGGGGATGCGGACGCGATGCTTTGCGGGGGGGCTGAAGCAGCAATTACTCCCATGGGTGTGGGTGGATTTGCAGCGATGCGCGCCCTCTCGGCCCGCAATGACGATCCCGAACATGCCAGCCGACCTTTTGACGTCGATCGCGATGGTTTTGTTATCGGCGAAGGAGCCGGAGTGCTGGTCCTGGAGGAACTGGAGAGAGCGCGCGCACGTGGCGCAAAGGTTTACGCGGAGGTCGTCGGATACGGAATGTCCAGCGACGCTTTTCACATTACGCAACCCTCGGAAAACGGGGACGGCGCTGTTCGTGTAATGTTAAATGCGATCAAGGACGCCGGCATTCAACCTCAGGATGTCGACTACATCAACGCTCACGGCACGTCTACGCACTACAATGACAAGCTCGAGACGATGGCGATAAAACAGGTATTCGGCGACTCAGCCTATTCGATTCCCGTAAGCTCGACCAAATCGATGATGGGCCACTTATTAGGCGCAGCTGGCGGACTTGAAGCGGGAGTTATTGCGCTCGCGCTCAAGGGCCAGGTGATACCGCCGACAGCTAATCTCGAGAAAGCCGATCCCGACTGCGACCTTGACTATGTGCCGCGTGTGGCAAGGCGCCAGACGTTGCGTTACGCACTGTCGAACTCATTCGGGTTCGGTGGAACAAACGCGGCGGTTCTCATGAAAAGATTTGATGGAGACTAGCCGGCGGTCCCAGGTTGTCGTCAGATAAAAGTGAAGTTGATTCATCAAGCCACGTCACCCGGAAATTTACTCATCAAGTGAGCGGGCGGTTGCCCGCTCTCATATCTCAAGTAAGGGACTCGTATGAACATAGTCGTCTGTTTAAAGCAGGTGCCGAAGAAAGACTCGATCCTGCGAATCGGTTCTGATCAGAAATGGATCGATGAGCGCGATATCAGCTACGAGATGAGCGAGGCGGATGCCTACGCGTTGGAAGAGGCGCTCCGTCAAAAGGAAAATCACGGTGGCGAAGTAATCGTGATATCTCTCGGTCCTGAACGCGTTCGTCAATCGATCAAAGAGGCTCTGGCGAAGGGCGCAGACCGCGCAATTCATTTGCACGATCCGGTCTTTGACTCAGCAACTGATGCCGTCGCGATTGCACGCTCGCTTGCTGCTGCGTTGAAAGATGAGAAATGTGATTTGATATTCACCGGGCTCCAATCGGACGACTATGGTTTCGCTCAAGTCGGTTTGATTCTCGCTGAGTTGCTGGGCCTGCCAAGCGCCACAATCGTGATGGAAGTTCAACCCGAGAACGGATCGGTCAGGGTAAAGCGGGAACTCGAAAGCGGGTGGTTTCAATGGGTCAAGCTTCCGCTGCCCGCGTTGTTGACTATTCAGTCGGGTATCAATCAGCTCCGTTACGCGACACTCAAGGGAATTATGGCGGCCAAAAAGAAAGAGATTCGAGAGGTAAAGGCCGGCGATGTTGGGTTAACAGCTGATGATTTGAAACCGGCTCAATCGATCGAGCGCGCTTATCTGCCCGAGAAGACGAAGAGGACTGAATTTATCGAGGGCAAACCGGCCGACGCCGCGGCAAAGCTGGTTGAGAAGCTTCGTTTTGACGCGAGGGTGATTTGACTTGCAGTTCGTTAAACTGGGGGAACAATGAGCCAAGGAATTCTTCTCTTCATTGAACAGCGTGATGGTGTGCTGAACCGTACTTCTTATGAGGCAATGGTTGCTGCCCAGGGAATCGCGGCGGCTACCGCGGAAAAACTCTCCGCTGTGGTGCTGGGAAAATCGATCGGAGGAGTAGCCTCTGAAGTCGCAACCAAGAAGCTCGATGGTGTATACGTGGTCGAGGATGACAAGCTAGCGGAATACACGTCGGACGGATTCACCGAGGCCTCCAGGCAGGTGATCCAAAAGCTCGATCCGCGCTTCGTGCTCCTTAGTCACACCTATCAAGTGCGCGATTTCGCGCCCAGGGTCGCGGCAAGAATCGGAGCGACCTTCGTTACCGACTGCGTAGGTTTTCGTGCGGAAGGCAGCGATGTGGTGTTCACCCGTCAAATCTTTCAGGGCAAGATCAACACCGATGTTCGTGTGAACGGCGCGCCGCCGATCCTCGCATCATTCCAGGCGGGTTCTTATCGAGCCGATAAGGCAGAAAATGGCGACGCACCTGCGCCGATCAACCCGCTGGAGGTAAGTCTTTCGGATGTGCAGATCCGATCCCAGGCTGAACCGAAGTTCCAGGAGGCCAAGCAAGCGGTGGACTTGAGCCAGGCCCCGTTAATTGTTGCGGTAGGACGCGGGATTAAGAGCCAGGAGAACATAGAGATTGTCGAAAAGCTTGCGGCTGCCATGGGAGCCGAGATAGCCGCCTCTCGACCAATCTGTGATAACGAATGGCTGCCGATGGATCGTCAGATTGGAAGCTCGGGCCAGACGGTGTCACCAAAACTATACCTGGCGGTTGGTATCTCAGGCGCAATTCAGCATGTGGTTGGCATGAAGAATTCGCAGACGATCGTCGCAATCAATAAAGATGCGGAAGCACCGATCTTTGACATTGCTGATTATGGAATTGTCGGTGACTTGTTTGACATAGTGCCTGCGCTGACCGCTGAGATAACCAGAGTTAAGACTGAAGGATAGTGGCAATAGAACGAGAAATCCTTGAGATGGATGTCCTGCTCGTGGGAGCGGGACCGGCGAATCTTGCGTGTGCGCTCCAATTGAGCAGGTTGATTGCGAGTCACAACGAACGCATGCGCCAATCGGCTGGCAAGCCACTCGAAGAGGTGAACATCGCCGTCATCGAAAAAGCGTCAGAGATCGGTGCGCACCAACTATCGGGAGCCGTTCTTGATCCCATCAGTTTACGAGAGCTTATTCCTGACTTTGAGAGCGAAGGTGCACCTCTGGAAGCGCCAGTAGGCGAAGAGCATGTCTATTTTCTTTCCACTAATGGAAAGATTCCGATGCCCATCCTGCCGCCTCCTCTACGCAATCACGGCAATTACGTTGTCTCAATCAACAAGCTTGTTCGCTGGCTGGGTGAGAAATGTGAAGACGCAGGCATTAACGTCTTTCCGGAGTTTCCGGGTGCCGAGATGCTGTACGATGGAAACGCGGTTATTGGTGTTCGTACTGGCGACAAGGGCATTGATAAGACTGGAAAACCCAAACCGAATTTCGAACCAGGCGTCGATATTACAGCGAAAGTTACGGTGTTGGGTGAAGGAGTGCGAGGGTCGCTCACAAAACAAATGGTTCAGCGCCTCAAACTGGATCAAGAAGCTGAACCCCAGGTCTACTCCGTTGGCATCAAAGAGCTCTGGGAAGTTCCCGACGATCGTTTTGCTCCCGGTTCCGTGATTCACACGCTGGGATTTCCGCTCGATTCGCATACGTTTGGCGGATCATGGGTCTACGGGATGCGAGATCGAATCATCGACATTGGGCTCGCAGTCGGACTCGACTACCGAGATCCTCGCATCGATCCGCACCACGAATTCCAGATTTTCAAGACGCACCCTCTTATCAAAGATTTGTTGAAAGGTGGAAAGCTGGTTCGCTACGGGGCAAAGGCAATGCCGGTTGGCGGCTGGTATACGATGCCGCAGTTGACCGCGGACGGGGTGATGATCATCGGCGACTCGGCGGGGATGCTGAACGGAGAGCGGCTGAAGGGTATTCACATCGCGATCAAGGCCGGCATGCTTGCGGCGTCTACAATACTCGATGCTTTAGTCAAAGGTGATTTCACGCGTAATACCCTGGCTGCATTTGATGACCACTTTAAGCAGAGCTACTGTGGGCAAGAGTTGCAAAAGGCTCGAAACTTTCACCAGGCTTTTGATCGTGGCCGAATGTTCGGGCTCATAACAGCGGGAGTCTCAACGCTTACTGGAGGCCGCCTGCCCTCAAGGCTTCCGATAAAGGCGGGGCATGAGCATCTGCGCAAAATCGATGGTAATGGCGAGAAAGACAAGTACGAAGGCCTTAAGTACGACGATCAAATCACTTTTGGCAAGCTTACTGATGTCTATTACTCGAGCACTCATCACGATGAGGACCAGCCGCCTCATCTGAAGGTTCTCGATACGAACATATGCATCGACCGCTGTACGCATGAATATGGAAATCCTTGTGAGAATTTTTGTCCGGCTAATGTTTACGAGATGGTAGAAGCCGGCGCGGAAAAGCGACGATTACAGATCAATTTCTCAAACTGTGTGCACTGCAAGACCTGCGATATTATGGATCCTTATCAAATCATCAACTGGGTTCCTCCGGAGGGCGGAGGCGGACCGAACTATCGAAATATGTAAGCGAGCGAAAGAGCGATATTACCGATATTGTTGATGAGAGATTCAGAATAGTTGTTCCAAAGGTCCATCAGGCGTACAGCTTGCAGGGAGGTTTTAATGAGAAGGGTTTCACTACTTCTGTCAGTTCTCGCGGTGGTTTGTTATATCGCTACAAGACCGCAGCTGGCATTTTCTGAAGGTCCGCGAGCATCAAAGCTCGAAACTCTGCAAACGGCGCAATCAACGCCTGCCGCCCAACCAAAACCGGCTGACAAGAAGGATGCGGATTGTGGTTGTGAGGCTAATATTCCGCCGGACGTGCTCGCCGTCGTCAATGGAACCAACATTCCCACCAAAGATATCGATGACCCATTAAAAGACCAGATCCAGGAATTACAGAACCAGGTTATCGAAGCTCGAAAGCGCCAGTTGGACATTGAGATAAATGCCCGTCTTCTTGGAGCTGAGGCAGCTCGGCTGGGCATAACAGAGGAAAAGCTGCTTGAACGAGAGGTTGCTCCAAAGATTAAGCAACCCGCTGAAGCTGACGCTAAGCTCTTCTACGAACAAAATAAAAGCCGGATTCAGGGCGAATTTAACGATTTGAAGGATCAGATCATGGCTTACCTGCGCGGGCTGTACCAGGAAGCCGAAGCAAAGAAGTTCGCTGATCGTCTTCGCCAACGCGCGCAGGTAAAAGTGCTTGTGCAAACTGTCACCCCACCAGAGACTGACGCCGACCGAGCACGAGTATTGGCTACAGTAAACGGCAAGCCCATAACGTCGGGCGATGTTGAGACAGCGTTAAGACCGCTTGTTTTCAATGTCCAGGAGCGGGTTTATAACCTTCGGAAACAGGCCCTTGACCGGAAGATCAGTGAGTTGTTGCTTGACGGAGAAGCCAAAAAGAGGAACGTCACTCCCTCCGCGCTTTTCGATGCGGAAATACGACCCCGTATTAAGCCGTTCACTGAAGAAGACGCACGAAAGTTATACGAAGACAACAAGAGCAGAGTGCAGGGAACATATGAAGAATTGCGGCCTCAAGTAATTGAATACATGCAAGGTCAGGCGCAAAACAAAGCAGTTGAGGAGTACGCAGAAGCGCTCAGAAAGAGTGGAAGCGTACAAGTGTTCTTAAAGCCACCTGATCCTCCAGTGTTCAACATTGCGATTGATGATCGGCCGTGGAGGGGCGGCGCTAATGCACCGGTAACAATAGTCGAGTTTACTGACTATGAATGTCCGAGCTGCGGCGCGACTCAGCCGGTGTTGGAAGAGGTAGTCAAGGAATTTGGCGACAAGGTCAAGCTGGTTGTGCGCAACTTCCCGCTTGGGCAGCACACGCACGCGTTCAAGGCTGCAGAGGCCTCCGAAGCCGCACGAGAACAGGGCAAGTATTGGGAGTATGCGTCGCTTCTATTCTCAAACCAGAATGCATTGGAAATTGATAAGCTCAAGCAGTACGCGAGCCGATTGGGCCTGGACCGAGCAAAGTTTGATGCCGCACTCGATTCAGGACGTTTTGCAGCAAAAGTCAAACGCGATTTAGCTGACGGTGATAAGATAGGTGTCGATTCGACACCCAGCGTTTTTATCAACGGAAAGCGCGCTCGCGAACGCTCGAGGGAAGCTTTAAAAACCGCCATTGAGGCTGCTCTCAAAGAAAGTAACAAAAAGCAGAGCTAACCTGTCAGTTGCGATCGTCGGGTAATAGTTCAACCCTGCGGAGATGTAGCTTGTAGCAAAGCTCTAAGGTCCTGGACATCCTTCGCAGCCCTCGACGCATCCGGGGCGTTCGGCTGCAATTTCATATAGATGTTCAATTCGTCGATCGCTTCCTTGTACTGACCCTTCGCCTTATAGATATATGCGAGGAATTTGTGTGCGTCGACGATGCCCGAATTCTTCTCAAGCGCGAGCTGCAAGAACTTCTGTCCACCCTCCAGGTCGCCCTTCTTTGCCAGCGTACCGCCCAGGTGGAAAGTCATCATTGCATTCCCGGGACTCAGAGCGAGCCCGCGTTGGAAGCAGGCTATCGCCCGGTCGTAGTTCTTCAGACTAGTTTCGAATGTGTAAATAGTCCCAACCGTGTCCCAAAGAGGCGCGAATTCAGTGGTTTTCGAAAGCCCTTTCTCACAAAGCTCCAGTGCACGGTCTAGTTTTGCCGAATCAGCGCTCATCGGATTACTGGCAAATTCATACTGAAAGATAAGCACGTCCGCGGACGCCAGATTGCTAATTACTACAATGTTCTCAGAGGATAATTTCAAACACTCTTCCAGTCGTTGCGCGGCCTGCACATATTCGCCAAGATTGATCAGCTTGTGCCCAAGTATGTAATGCGGCATGAACTGATCGGGCGCGGCTTCCTCGCCGTGATACCAGAGCGTCATATCGTCTTTCCAGATTGTGTTCTGGGCCAGACTCTTCCCACTGAGAAGCAATACCAACAGCGCGACAAGTGCAGTTTGTGCCAGGCGTCGTGTTCCAATCGGGATCCACTTTTCCAATGGAATCTTTAACAGAGCTAACGCGATCAGCAGCGAAAAGCCGATCGAAGGCACATAGACATAACGCTCCTGCACCAGAAAGTCCTCGCCGAATGCGCTCAGATTGAGCACCGGGAGCAGGTTTACTGCAAACCACAGAATACCGAAACGAGCGAGAATGGAGGCGCGCCATCGCCATAGGCCGTAAGCTAATGCGCAGAGTCCCAGCACAGGCAGGAAAAACCCTGGCGACAGCGGACTTTTGACCATTGTCGTCCCGTGAAACAGTGAAAGCTCTACGGGCCATATCATCAATCCAAGGTATTTCCAGATAACCAGCGGTATCGTGAGAAGCACCTGCCAAAGCGGATAGTACTTGAAGTTTCCGTTGTTGAGTGCAAATCCGAGCGCGTAATAGCGAGCCACGAAATAGATTGCAGAGACCACCAGAAAACAGCCGCCGTATTTTATTGCTGGCTTTATCCTCTCCCGGAATGCCACCTCCTGGTTGATGATCAGTAATTCATATGCCCCGATGAAGATGGGCAGCACAACAGCAGGTTCCTTTGCGAATACCGCCAGGAAAAAGAGAACGAGCGACCATATAAGTAATCGATTAACTCCTTCTCGACGAAATCGGGCATAAAAGTAAAACGACGACACCAGGAACACTGCGAGGATTGGGTCGGTCACCCCGCTTATCCAGGCGACCGATTCGCTTCGCATCGGATGAATCGCAAAAATTAATGATCCGATAGCCGAGAGTCGTGTGTCGCCGCTGATCTGCTCCAGCACAAGGAAGACGAGGTAAACGACCAGCATATGTACGAGGATATTGAAAAAGTGCCAGCCCATTGGCGATGCGCCGAACAGCTTCCAAAGGATCATCATGTAAATCGTGAATATCGGGCGATAGTATGGCGTTGTTGGTTTGGCCTGGGTATTCGGATCCTGATCCTGCTGCACTCGCCAATACCAGGTTTCGGTTACCAGCGCTTTTGGAAGGTTTCGAAGGTCTCGGATGAAGGTGTTGCCAAGTATCTGGGTCTGGTCGTCGTAAGCAAAGTCATTAGGAATACAATTGGCAAATGCCAGAAAGGTTAGACCGAGTATAATGCCGACAATCCAACGCCTGGAAAATTGTAGAGACGTAGTTGTTGCTGGTTCGTCTCTCTTTATGCGAGTACGTTTCTTTTTTCTCATTAAGAATATATTCCTGGAATTCGTTACTTAGTCGAAATGATAAGTGACTAGCTGTGATCCTACGGTGAACAAAATGTTATCGTGGGGGTTTTGGACTGTCAACCGAGGCCCTAAGAAAAGCCTGCGATGGGTCTTGACGTGATTGTTTCGTCCCAATAAGGTTCAGCGATGTCTCTGCCCTGAAGTTTTAGACGCTGCATGACGAGAAGACAGATGATCGAACAGAAGCAAAAAAGCCGGCAGTTTCAGGAGTCAAGTATGAGAGAAGTGAAGCGAGCTTTGAATCGATGAATATTCCCGAATATGAAGAGATGTACAAACTGGAGAGTTTTTATTGGTGGTTTGTTGCTCGCCGCCGTTTGTTGGATTCACTGTTGTCGGATATTGCGAATGGGTTCGATCGGCCGACTATTCTCGACGTGGGGTGTGGAACTGGTATCAATTTCTCGGTACTTTCTAAGTACGGTGAAACGTTCAGCTCTGATGCATCGGAGGACGCCCTTCGTTTCAGCAGCAGCCGCGGTATCGAGGGTCTCGTGCGTTCGCAGGTCGAGTCCCTGCCTTTTGGTTCTTCTGTTTTTGATATCGTGACTGCGCTGGATATGCTGGAGCATGTGGACGACGATCTGGTCGCGCTTGACGAATTATTGCGTGTGACAAACGAGCACGGAGTGCTGGTGATTACCGTGCCTGCGTACGGATTCCTTTGGAGTGAACATGATGAGGCGCTGCACCATCGCCGCAGATATGCTGCATCAGAGTTGCGCAACAAATTGACCAATGCAGGGTTCGAGGTCGCTCGAATTTCGTATTACATAACATTTCTCTTTTTCCCGATTTTGTTTATGCGGTTTGTACAAAGCGTGTCCCGAACATCAATTCACGCGAAGACTTCGCATGTGATTCTGCCACGTTGGCTGAATTCGCTGCTCATCGCGATACTCGGGTTCGAGCGATTTCTTTTGAATTGGATCAATTTTCCGTTTGGCGTTTCAATTGTGTGTCTTGCACGAAAGCCGGATAAGCCGAGAAATAGCCAGGAAGGAGACTCGGGGCTATTTTCGTAGGTCGAAATTAAAGGACCACCAACTGAAGTTAGAGGTATTTACCAGATTCTGGTTGATGGGATTCGCTGGTCCGACTTTTAGTCACACGCCTCACAAGCGAACATTTGCCGAACCTTCCTTTAATTCTGCTCTTAGTGTGTTATCTTTTAATCTCACCTGAACGCTTGTGAACACAATCTGCTGCCTTGTCCCCGCCGGTTTCACGTATGCGGAATTCATATGGAAAGCCCTGACAACGCTGATCAACAGTTTGCAGGCAGTGAAGTGTCGATAAACGAAGAGCAATTACCGAATAAATCTTCGCGCGGAAAGCGGATCTGGATTTTTCTGGCCGTACTAGCCGTCGCTACTGCGGTCGCTCTGGCAATAATTAAGCCGTGGGGTTCAAACAACGATCAATCGGGCGCGGAGATCAAGTCTTTAAACGACCATTCTCCGGGCTCGGAAGTGCTTCTGTACCTTGAGGGCCGCAAAACCATTATGGTTGCCATCGATGAGCAATCCCTCGATGAATTAATTGGCGCGCTTGCTGCCAGGGGAGAGGAAGTTCAAGCCCTGCTTGACTCGGGCAAAGTCTTCACGGTGCCCGTTAATACGCGGGTTCGGGTCGAGGAGGCGAAGCTTGCAAAGCTAAAGGTTCGCTTCATCGAAGGAAAGAGGGTTATGACCGAAGCTTGGGTCCCCGAACGCTGGGTCAGGTAGAACTTATTCCTATCTCGATTCAAGGACCCACGCTTTCGCCTGCAGTGGGGAACTCGAAAATCGAATACCGACCGTTATTGGATTTAAAGACAAAACGAAAACCGTCGGTCGGAATCCCGTCCACAGCTTCGTCCGCAAGCAGCATGTAGCGGGCGCCGAGCGTCTTTAGACCAACGTTGTCCGGCGATATGAAAACCCTCAGCTCACCGTCGTGTGGGCTACTAAATGAGACCCGGGTTGCATCTTGAAGATAGTCCAACGAAACTTCGGCGTATTGATTGTAGAACTTCTCATATAAGCGGGCCGGATCAAGGGTCCTCCACATACTCAACTGCGGAGGCCACTGAATACCAGACATAGATCTGCCACCCAGGATGGTTATCAGCGCGCCAGTGTGGGCTCCTCCGAAGCAAACCCACAATGGTGGAGCACTCGATTCTTTGTTCAATCGAATTATTTCTCTACTTAGCTCAGAGTCATAAAGGTGACTCAGATCGGTTGAAAGAGGATTAAATAAAGCACTTGTCCCAAGCACAATAACGCCAACTATAGCGCAGAAGCTTTTTTTGAGACCGGCTAGCAGGAGATAGGAAACCACGCCACCCACAAGCGCCGTTAGAACGCCAAGTCGTCGGGAAGGAAATCCTTCAGTTTCCTTCATCAAATCGTAAGCGTGCCCAAGCAACAGCAAAGCTACCGCGACGGCGACAGCGATCGGCCATATATTTTTCCAGCGGCTCACCGCCCCCTCGCGTTGTTGTTGCTTTGATATGATGAGAACTCGAATCGTGAGAAGTATTGAGGCAAGACCAATGCCCAGATCGGCCCGGTACCCTGGTACATAGCTCAACAATGTGATCTTTGACAGAATCGGCGGAAACCCGACGAACAGGAAGATCAACGCGATAATGAGGTAATAAACCATCGCCCATCCGACAACGCCCAGGCGTATGCGAAGGTCCCTTGCGAAAACCAGAGCTATCAATGCTGCCGGAAAAAGATAATAAAAAGAGGAGGCTTCGCTTTGGTTCAGAAGCGCCACAGGCGCCCTGTAGATTGTTTCGAAATTGTAAGTGCCTTTCAGCAATAAGGTGGGTGTATAATCGCCTCCCAACGAAATTCGTCTGCCGGGATAAACTGCGTCCGACATCGCCCTGAGGTCCGGCAAGCAGGTTATCAGCCACGACAGCGTCAACGCTGCACCAATTAACATTGCAACCAAAATGTATAACCGCCGCTGCTTCAGCCTTGTGCTAATCGACACGTAGAATTTTTCGCGCACCACAAGCGCAACAAAAAGAATTATGACAAAGTATGCTACGGGCACCTGCCAGGGCGGATACAGAAACATGATGAATCCGGGAATGCTAAGCCCAAGCAGAACGGAGCTTGTCAGGCGAACGCTTTGTTTTTCCGAATGCAGCAGATGGTACGCGGCAAGACACGCGAGCGCCGCAAAAAACGTCACGTGGCTAGGCCATAAAGACCAGCAGATCACGTATGCCGAGTTGCAATACCAAAAGGCCCCGAACGCCGCGATAGGACTGTTACCAGCCAGCGCGATCTCGAACAAGAGCCAAAGGACGGTGAAACAGGCGAACGGCTGGAACCACCAATACCATGCGAGACCGCGTTGCGCGCCAAGAAAGAAATACCCCCAGGTCGCCGGCCGCGCGAGCGTCGCGATGTGGAGCACCGGCGCGTGCGGTGTAACCAGCATATTTTGTCCGTTCCCAATGTTCTTATTGATTACGGGAAAACGCGGTCTGTGAGACAGCTGGCTCAGGGCCCAGGGCGTGGCGATAACAAGCTCATCCCATCTTATCTCTCGAGCGTTGCGCATCAGCAGGCTGCGGGGATTGTCATTGTCGTGAATCGGATTCTGAATAGCCTCCTCTTTAAAAGTAGGAGTATGCATCCGTGCTGTTTCGTCGCTTGCCTCGGCTGGACCCCCAAGAAGATATCCCGAGTAGGGTCGCTCGGGAGCCCACCACTCGGCGGTGATCGCAGTAGAAGAACCGTGAATACCGAAACCCACAAGCACGAAGAAAAGCGCCCAGATACAAATCAGGATTTTTGTTCTGAGACGCATTCGTCTGATGGAGCTGTATAGTTGCTTTGGTTTAAACCAGGTAGATTGATTCGCGTTTGAGGTGATCGCTTGTACCTTCATCTGATCCATCTCTCGGGTACCCATCCCTCTCTCATAATGTAGTTACCTTCGAGAATTCGAACTCGGGACTGTCCGGCCGTATTCTCGATCACCTGTACGCGAGTGCTGTTGTTAATTCTTAAAACTCTTCCCGACTCTACGAGCGAGTCGAGCGCGGCCTTGTTGTTGTTTGATATCGCAGCAATCAATTCACCGACGGCATTCTGGTCGACTCCAATTTCCACAGATTCCTTACCCGGCAAAAAAAGCTCTGAGCCCGCCCCGGCAACCTTCTGGCCGTTTGTACCAGGTCTGGATGAGGCGGGATCGTTTGTTCCCGAGCTTGAAGTATTACCGGCGCCGCCAAGATCGGAGCGCTTAAAAGTCAATACAAGAATCACTGCGCCCGCGACTATGACCAGGCCTACAATACCGAAACGCCACAACTGCGAAGTCATCGGCGAGGTGATTTGCGAATGCGCGTGAACCGGAGTGTGATCCTGGTTTTCCGCTGTTGAACTTGCGGCAGATTTTTCTGGAATTGTTAACTTTTGCTGAAAGCGGTCCGCAATAGTCAACCCCACCACCATTGTCAGGCCGAGTATCGCGAGTAGCGTGCCAGCAGTTCGCGGGAAAGTGCTCTCAAACGTCGTTTGAATATTATGAATGCCTGGAGGTACAGCGACTTGTTGTACGCCATCCTGATCGCTCAACAAAGGGACTACATTTCCGTCGATTCGAGCGGTCCAGCCAGGGAAATTATAGGTTTTCAGCCTCACTTCGCTGGGTTGATCGACCCGCACGGCTATTTCCCGGTAGGTAGGCGCCCATTTCAGGATTTCGCTGGCTCCTCCTTCCGGTTTTATTACAACTGAGGGAGTGTTGGGCATTTCGGCGGGCCGAGTAGCATCCCTTGGAGTAAATCCGCTGTCGGAAAAGCCCACCTGAGCGGTGTGAGTTTGTTTTGTGAATGCGTCTGAGATAATGCCTTGGCCCGTAAGCCAAACGTTGAGAGCGATAACCACCACAAGCGCTGCCTTGGCTGCTAATTCGTATTTCGGCCTCAGGCCGCGTGTTCTGCGTAACAAATCGATCGTGGCCGCAATCAACAACGAAGTGAACAGGGATGAGATGGCCAGCCATCGAAAGGGTGGTACGGCAATTTGTATCTTTGGTATAAATCGCGAAACATAGATCGAGAATGACGTTGACATGAAAGGCGTCACGATTCCCAGAATCAACCACAGTCTGGTCTGTTGATCCAGGCTGGGAGTCGATTGTTGATCCTTGTCGTCGGAGTTATGCGATTGCGAGACCAGAGGTTTAGACAGGGTGATGAGCGGTACTATTGTTACGATGAGCGCCAGCGCGTTGTAGTTGAAAGCCTCCTGAACGTGCTTGTCGAACGGACCGAGCACCGGCAGCATAGTAATGTAGCTTGAGTGGTAGGGGAAAAACTCGGAGGCCCACTCGTAAATATATTTTCCTTCCAGCGCGGCCGGCAGCCAGTAAATCGCGCTAATCAGGAGGCCGATCGCCATTCCACCTGCTATTCGCAGACCGATTCTCCGGTCCCGCTTTCTTATGGACAATACAACCGCATAAAGCGCCAGCGCATAAGTGAACAGGTACCCAACCGGCATGTGAACTAAGAGGTAGAGTCCATAAAAGAGACCGAGTCCGGCGTAATAGCGAAAACGCGAGTTGTTTCCAAGCTTGTATGCAAAGTACAAAATCAGTGGGAGAAACGCGAATCCAACGTACTCGGGGATTGCACCTCTCCAGTAGAGATCCAACTGATGGTACGGAAAAAGGGCGTATAGTACCGCAGCAACTGCCGAGGCCATCCTGCTGTAGAAGTTCCTCGCAAGCAGATAAAACGCGATGCATGACGCTCCCAGACTCAGCGCGCATAAGATAAAGAGTGTGAGGAACCAGTTGTCGACAATGACGTTAATAAGCGAGGTCAGGTAAAAAGTTCCGGGCGGATAAAAGTTGCCATGAGCGGATCCATAACCGGCATTAAAATCCGGAGTCCATCTTGGATAGAAGACTCCCGATCTAAGTACCTTGTCGAATTGCTCCATCATCGGCATGTAGTTCGGGAGGTCGTGCGTAGTAATCGTCCGCCAAATCCTGCTCCCATCTGCCGCTCGCTCTATCCGTGCCAGATAAAACGGGCCAACGACAGTTGCACCCAATAGAAGCGCGCCAACGATAAGCAAGGCTTTTGTGAGAGGCGACAGAGCCTTTCTTCCGTTGGTGGCTCCCTTATCGATCGGCCATTTCATTCGCACGTTCCTCGCTCACAAACGACTGCCTGGGCAATCGATTTACAAAAGCTGTAAGAGTAAATTCTTCGAAGATGATTTCAACAAAGCCAAGCGCAATGGTTGAGCGGAAGGTGATTACTAGCGTGTTTATTCTGGACCCTTTCTGCTCACCGCGACAAATTCGTTGTACTTAAAGAGATGACCAAACACACGCGGAAAAGGGAAAGAGTACTCTCTTACAGGCATGAGGCCGGCCTGGCGAGCTATATTTCTAAGTCTTCCGAAGTCTAAGAACTGAACATGCGTAGGGTCTGAGCGATAGCCGTAGTCCTGCGGGCAAATAATGATCACTTGCCCGTTTTGCTTCAATAACGGCACGTGTTCCCTCAACAGCTCAACCACTGCCGTTTCCGTAAGGTGCTCCGCTACATGGGAAAGCAAGATCGAGTCAAACAGGTCGGCTCGGTTGAATTGTGATCCCTTAAAATCTTCGGTTGTGAACGCTTGAAGCCCGCGCGATCGAGCAATGGCGACTGCGTGCTGGTTATGATCAATGCCGACCCCGTTGCCGTTCAGATGGAGAAGATTCCGGCCCAGGCCGCAACCTATGTCGATCGTAAACCCAGGATTGAGACGCCTCAGGTTCCAGCGATAAGGTGCTTGCACGTCCAGAAGTCTTTTCCACCACACGTCTCCTTTCTTAAGAAGCAGGGAAGAATACCCAAATTCATTTGTATTCATAATTCCGACGCGGTGAGTATCGATGCTGAAAAATCAAGGACAAAGTGTATCTTAACTTACGACCGCCCTACAACCGTCTGTGACTTAATGTCGCATCCGCAGGTGGTAAGCCGAGCATGATCCGCGGTATGAACACGATTCATGCAGTTGTCAATTCCGCATCAGTACTGAAAGGAACAACTAAACCTTCAAATCGTGGCAGCAACGTGAACGGCACGATATGACTGATCATCGAAAACGACGGGAACACTGCGATTTGAATTTTCGGAATCCGCTTTGAAACATGTATTGAGAAGATGTGGACATAAGCGGCTGCAACAGTCCTAAAATCCAATTCCTCGTCTCATTTTGGCGATTTTCGAATTACGGGATGCTTGTGCCTCAGCAAAGGGTCCGCGAAAGTCAATGTCTAAGCTATCCCGGTTTACGATTAGGACCTTTTCACATCCACTTCTAAGACCGAATGCCCTGAGAATGATACACGTGAGCTCACGTCCCAAGACATTGCTGTTCTGATCGCGCGAGGCGTTGACAGGAAAGTGACATCGTTCATTGCGAAGCGTGATGGACATCACCTATTGACTTTTCTTTTCCTTCCTTTTATGGCCGCCGCGGCCATTGAGATAAACATCACAGACATTGTTGGAAAGTGGGAGCCCCTCGTTTTGATGAGGGCTTTCTGATGCGACTGATAGTCTGTTAATCAGCCTCACAATTTTCCTTGCTGGGCAATCACTAAGCATAAGGTTGTATGGTGTATCGACCGTTCATAGCGACGCTCAAATCATTATCGATCCAAGTTTGAGAGCGCTCGCTTAGATCGTAATGAATTAACCGACGTACCAGGTTTGTCGGTAAGGGGATGGTGGCAACAAAAAATTACTGTTCAGCGGAATCGCGAGTCCATACATCCAGAACCTTTGCACCGGAGTCTGGGATTCTCTCGAATACTTTGGCAGGCGCATCTCTTTTATCGGTGGCATATGTTACGCGGTAAGCCTTCGGCTTGGTGAATACATTTTTGTTAGTGGTTTGGAAGTAGCTAATCGATGTCATGCGGATCGGTTCTGAGTATCAGTGTGCGAGTCGTTTAGTTCTCCGAACTGGTGAAACTCGCGACTTGTGAGGTGCTTATGACTAAGCTATGCCTAATTCTCAGGGTAGGACCGGTTATATTACTGACAGGCTTCACGATTCTTCTTGGATTCTCCGCAGGGCAGGGAGAGATTAAGTTGTGGTCAGCACGATGGTTGGAACAGAGATCCGCAAAACCTGGCGATCCGTTCGAAGCGCCCAATGAGGCCCAAGAATTTTATCGGCTCAAGCGCGCGCCGGTCGGGGAACAGGCGATCCCCGTTGAGCGATATATCGCAGCGGATGATCAAATGAAACTAATGGGACTCTACTCCAGCGCCACAAATAGCTTCGCGCCGGCGCTCGCCTCCTGGACACCGCTCGGCCCCGGCAACATCGGCGGTCGAACACGAGCTCTGGTCGTTGACCGGCTTAATCCGCTGATCATGTATGCGGGCGGTGTGGCCGGTGGTATTTGGAAGAGCACTAATGGAGGTGCTTCGTGGAACCCTAAAGGCGACCTTCTTCCAAATTTGGCAGTCTGCTCTATTGCGATCGACCCTACTAATTCAAACATCCTCTATGCTGGAACCGGAGAGGGATTCTTTAACAATGACGCGGTTAGAGGCGTGGGCATATTCAAATCCAGTAATTCAGGGGAGACTTGGTCGCAACTAAACAGCACCAACAGAGACAAGTTTTTCTACGTCAACGACATTGTCGTTGCCCCGTCGGCCCATGTATACGCCGCGACTCGAACCGGTGTTTGGCGAAGTACAGATGGCGGAACAAATTGGACTAAGGTGCTAACTCCGGGTACTGATGGGGGGTGCGTCGAGCTTGTTATTCGAACAGATCAAACGACTGATTATCTCTTTGCGTCGTGTGGTTCGCTCCCGCAGGCAACAATTTATCGGAACACAGATGCTGGGGGCAGCGGCACCTGGACTGCGGTCTACACCGAAACCAGCATGGGCCGCACGTCCCTTGCAATTGCGCCGCTCAACCAGAATGTCATCTACGCTCTAGCCTCCGACAAGATTAACTATGGACTTCTCGCAGTTTTGCGGTCGACCGATAGTGGCTTTACGTGGGTGTCTCGAGTAAGGAACACGGATCCAGTGAAGTTGAATACCGTGCTCTTAACGAACCCGATCTTTGCCTTTTATGCGGACTGCAACTTCGGATCTAACCAGTTCTTAAACCAAGGCTGGTACGACAATGTCATTTCAGTCGACCCCGTCGACTCGGATCGGGTGTGGGTGGGTGGCATAGACCTATTTCGGTCGGATGACGGCGGTGCGAATTGGGGCATGGCTTCTCACTGGTGGGCGCCAAATGGTCATTCTCATTTTGTTCACGCCGATCAACATGCGATTCTATTTCATCCAGACTACAACGGCGTCAGCAATAGGACAATGTATGTCGCAAATGATGGTGGCATATTTTGGACCGGCGACGCGCGAGCCGCGACAGCGACCGGCTCGCTCGCGCCATGTGATTACAATAATGGGAATGTTACTTGGGCGTCCCTCAACAACGGGTATGGTGTTACTCAGTTCTACCACGGGTTGCCTTATCCGGTCCGGATGGTGCGACTTACTTCGGCGGCACCCAGGACAATGGCACGTTGCGAGGGTCTGATGCTGGAGGGATCAACGGATGTGGTCTGTTGGATGGCGGAGACGGCGGCTACGTTTCCATCGACGCAGGAAACACAAACATCCTTGACGCCGAGAATACTCGTCTATCTCTTAAGAAGTCGTGTGATTGAGGACTCAACTGGGCTGTTGCAACAAACGGTATCACGGAATCGAGCACCAGTTTTCTATTCATAAGCCCTTTCACGATGGATCCCAGTAGCTCTCAGCGGCTATGGATTGGTGGCAACAGACTGTGGCGGAGCGTTGACGGTGCGGCAAGCTGGTCCCAAGCAAGCGCCCCACTAAGTGCCGACGAAGCGGTAAGCGCAATTGCGGTGGCTCAAACGAATCCAAATCAAGTGTTCGCGGGAACCCAACTAGGGAAAATATATCGAACAAGTAACGGCCTCAGTTCTAATGCGACCACGACTTGGAGTTCTGTCACAATCAGGAACTTCGGGGACTACATTTCGTGGGTGACCATCGATCCCGCCAACGTTGACATTGTCTATGCCACCGTCTCCACTTTCAACTCTATGCCTGGCGACCATCATGTCTACAAGAGAGGGTGCAGACAACATCAAGCCCGACATGGGTGGCGTGGTTCGAGATCGAACTCTACAGACCGCAGTAATTTGAGAGGAGATAGATTGGGCTGTAAGTGCTGAATCCACTAAGCTTGGGATGACAACGGCAGCGAACCGGAGGATCTATGAGCTTCTTTCCCGTCTGATCGAGAAAAATCGGCGACTGGGTTCAAACTCCATTGAAACACGCGGTTCACGTTCCTGTGTCAGGTGCGACTCTCTTACTTTGGCGTTTCCTGTATGTCAAGCACGATGGCCTGTAGCAATAGCTGAAATCCGAGGATCAACGGCAACAGCGACAGCATAATCGTCCCAGTAGGCGTCGGCACGCCGGTAACGATAGCCCTGACCCATAGGTAAACGCCGAATCCTGCTCCCCAACCGAACAGCAACATACCGAGGAACAGGAAAAGCGCGATGGGTGAAAAATCCCTGAGAATATATTTCTGATAAATGCGCCGCACAAAACGGCGTAGCAGCAAGAAGGGAAAGGTGACACCGACACCAAACACGTTCAGGTGCGATTCTTCATCACCATATTGTGCAGGCATCGCCACGTCTTTGACGCGAAAGCCGAAATAATTCAAATGCACCAGCATATCGTTTTCAAAGAAAAAACGTTTGTGAATCCGGTTCAAGTCGAGCACCTGCAGTGCGCCAGTCTTAATCGCCGTATATCCGTTTTGAGGATCAAAGATGTGCCAGTAGCCGGACGCAAGCTTTGTTAGGAATGTGAGCGCAACGTTACCGAGGAGCCGGTGTGTGGGCATTTGCGCGAGCGATTCGCCTGCCAGAAAGCGATTGCCTTTCGCGTAGTCGTAACCCTGTTCGATGATCGCGTCCAGGAGAGACGACAAATAAGCGGGATCCATCTGACCATCTGCATCCATCTTGACGACAATACCGCTGTTAAGCTCCAAAGCTCGTCGATAGCCAATCAGCATCGCACCGCCTACGCCCTGGTTGTAGGAAGTGGATAGAACGGTCAGCCTGGCGTCACCGGCTCCGTTTGCGACCTCAACTGTTGCGTCTTCGCTGCAATCGTCAACAACGACTATGTTGTCAACAAACTCAGGCATCGTTTGGATTACTTGCGCGATATGATTAGCCTCGTTGTATCCAGGTAAGACCGCAGTGATCACGTGCTCTTTATACATGACTCTTTCTGGCGACAGAAAATTCGTTGTGGTTGAACAGCTTGCCGAAGATACCTCTCTCGCGAAACCGGGCGGACAGTCTAAGTCTCTGTTTTGCGTCATTGCTGTCAAAATCATTTCCGACCACGATTTTGACATTCAGGAGTCACCCTTTTCTGATGCCCGGGCGATAAGAGATTGACAAACATGCACGATATATTTGCGGCCAGACTACCACCAGATAAGCATCATTGCCAATCCTCTCAGAATGAAAAACAAAGGGTTAAAAATAATCTGAGCGAGCCTTCCAACTATCCCCCTAGACACTACCTCAAACTCAACCTTGTAGTTAGTGTGCCGTATCAACTCGCGGTCTCGAACACGCCTGAGGGCTTGGGTATTCCTACGCTTGCGTAGGACCGCTTGCCAGTTGTTTATGATCCAAGAGTAGGCTTGCAGCTTGTTTTTAAAGTTCGCTCGATCCCTGTAGAGCACGAAACCCCATGTCATTACCTCTGCGAGTACATACGCAGGGAGAAGAATGAAAAGGCTTCGCCATCTGAGGATCTTTAAAAGCATTAGATACCGATTGCGCTCCTGATAGAACACCTTTCTTGGAGTGATCCGCAGGGTGTAGTGGTGGAAAACTATACTCTCTGGTGTAAATAGACAGCGCGTGCCGGCTAACCGCGCTCGCCAAGAGAGGTCCGTATCTTCCATGTATAGAAAAGTATCTTCGTCAAATCCACCGAGTGCTTCGAAGAGTTCCTGGCGTATCGCAAAAGCAGCGCCGGAAACTGCATCGACATCATGCGTCTTGTTGAATGACGTGCGCGGTTGACCTAACCCACAGCAGAGCGCTAAGCCGGTGAGATGAACTGAATTGCCGCAGGCATTTATCAAATCGGGCTGGTCGGCAAGCAATATCTTGGCAGTCACGAGACCTGCTTCCGGACAAGTTTCAAACGGGGCTAGCAAGGATTCCAACCAGCCGTTGTCCACCATAGTATCCGGATTTAGAAAAACCAGGTACTTCCCCTGCGCTCGTAGCGCAGCGAGATTGTTGCCCGCGCCAAATCCCAGGTTCGTATCGGATCGAATTAGCGCAACTTGCGAATATCGAGCCTCGATCAGATCGGCCATTCCATCAGAAGAATCATTGTCGAGTACGATTACCTCGCAATCTGACTGCGAAGTGCGAAGGACTGACTCGATGCATCGCAAAAGCATTTCTTTGGCGTTGTAGTTTACGATTATTATGCTCGCGCGAAGCAGTCCGCGTCCGGACGCCACATCTGCTGATGACCGAACATCCAGTGCCATGAGTTTCTAAGAATTACCCTCGGTCGGCTTTTGAGTCAAATGAGCGAAACCATCTGCGATGTCGAACCGAATTAGGAACGAAGCCACGATTACTTACCCCTTCCAGCTACATTAACCGCTAATGGGATAAGACCTCGCTTCTCGCCAAAGCTTGGTCAGGAGTTCGAACCATGAGGAAGAAGACAAGAATGAAGCTCGGCCAGAGCTGCAATAATACTCGATTCAGGGAGGTCGCGATATGTCCCGAGAGATCGAGCGGGCTCATGACAAGGGCCATAAAATATCCGATTAGCATAATACCCAAGGCTATGAGTGATGCAACCACGTTTGTTACCTCCTTTTGATTAATGCTCAGGCCAATCAGGAGGAGATAAAACAAGAGACAAGCTGTCAGACTCACGACCCATTTGCCGAAAACAAGGCCCTCCGTTACAAACGCATTTAGTACTATCCAGTAGCGGGAAGTATCTAACAACTTTTCGAAAAAGCCGGGTCCTTGAGGAGGGAAGAGCATTCGATTGGGTGTAGCGAGTGTGACCTTAAAGTAAAAGACCACTAATAGCACCGGGACCAGCCCAACCCCGACAATAGCTAATTGTCGGCCGTAGCTCTTTAACCCTTTCGCTGGGACCAGTGCCACAAAACGCGCTACAAAGATTGCCACAAGGAACAGAACCCCTTCATTTTTGGTCCATGTTGAGAAACCCAGCATCACACCTGCTAACACCAGGAATCCGTGCTCGAAGAACCTGTACGTTTGTTCAGGTAAGGTATCCTGAAGATGAAACAAGGCGAGAGTAGCGCACAAAAAGAACCCCAGCGGAACGTCCGTATACTGGTTGGCTCCATGAATGGGCAAAAAGGGCGTGCAAGCCAGAATCAGACCTGCAAGAAGCCCCTGGTTCTTTCCCCTCAAGAGGGAAACAGAAATATAGACAACTCCAATCGTGGCAATTGTAAATAGCATCCCAAAAGTGATTGGGACGGCGACTGTTTCGCCTCCCATAAGCGTCCAGCACGCCGCGATTCCAGCGGGTATCAGTAGCGGATAGTCCGGACTCGTCCAGCCCGTTGGTTCGCGGAAAAGATCGCGCCAGTCGTTTCCGGCTCTGAACAAAAACCGAGCCTTCATATTGTAAACTGCCCAGGCATCCCACTCTCCGTGTGGCTCCCGAACCGATAGAAACACAAAAGTCGCAACTGCCGATGCCACCGCAACAATGAAAAGCACTGAAAGAATTAGTTCCATCCTGGATATCGGCTCGCGGATACACTCGCTCTGTGACGCATCTTTATTCGATCTTAATCTGTAGACAAACAATGCAATCGCAGGGATAACTACCGCTACCAGAGCGATCACAAGTCCCTTTCGGGATGGCCCGAAGAGCGCGAGCTGAAGGAAGTAAACACAAGACAGAAGGCCTAAGCCGGCTCCTATCGATAGGCAACACTTCAATAGGAAGTGTGAACGGATTCGCGTTTGGCCGGGCCAGACTGCTGAAATCAGAATAAAGGCTGTTATCTGAGGGGCCAGGATTGATAGGATCAAACGCAGAGTCATATATTACTGAGTAACCACCAGCTTAATCCCGTTTCCAAAATCGAGCATTTGCGCACCGTTGGCAAGGTCTCGAGCCGTGACTTCAGCGTTTTCAGAGACTATGGGATCGCCTCCTTGAGTGTTATTGATGATTGTCAACTTATGGTTAGTGGTTATCGAGACAACGAGCGGCGCTAGAGTGTATTGTGTTAGGAACCAATTCTGAAGCCCCACTGCGTCTGATTTCCAATATTCGGTGTAATTGATCCCCTCACCAGCATATCCGACGATACCGCGTGCAGGAAGAAATCCTCTTATCTCATCAAAACGTTTTTCATAACGTGTTATGTAATCTGCGCCGCTTACGCCGTAGACTTTATAGGCATTAATAAGCGATTCAAGACTCGAAAGCAAAGCAAAGAAGATCAGCAAGCAGATCCCTATTCTTATTCGGACCTGATAATCAAATGTCACGGTTAATTCCGGGTTCTGGCGTTCAAATCGTTAGAAGACCTGAAAGAATAGTTGGCGAGACAGCGCCAGTCAAATTCGCTCGGCCAGAGTAGGGTGGCGGCTAATTAGTGACTAACTAGAAAGGTGAACCATTTAAAACCGATCTCTATGCGCGGGTTCAATGCAATCAAATCGATCGATTCCAAAGAATCTAACATCGTCCGCGGCTTCTTGATCGTTGATAAACCGGAGGATCATCTCGGCCGTAATAGGTGCAAGTAGTATCCCGTTTCTGAAGTGTCCTGTCGCCAAGAAAAGGCTGTCAATGCAGGTTGGGCCAATGATCGGTAGATGGTCCGGAGTATCTGGTCTGAGCCCCGACCATGTCTCCTCAAGATCGAATTCGTCCAGAGATGGAATCAGGTTCAGTGCTGCCCTCAGCAAGGTCTCAATAGCTGCAACCGTAACGGCTTTTCGAAATCCTGAGTATTCAACTGTTGCGCCGATCAATATCCGTCCGTCGCGCCGCGGGACAATGTAAACTCCGCTTGAGTGAATGATGCGCTCAATTGGGCAGCTGCGGCCTCTGACTGCGATCATCTGGCCGCGTGCCGGTATTACATTGAGCTTCAAGCCGATTGGTGCGAGCAGCCGGTCAGACCAGGCCCCTGCGGCTAAAACAACACTGCCCGATTTTAAGTGCTTGCTTCCAGCCACGACGCCAGTAACTCTGCTGCGCTCCGTCAATAGGGCAGTCACTTCTGTATCTTCGACGAGTTCCACGCGCGCTCGCTTAATTGTCACCTCCAGTGCATCCATCAGACGCCGATTGTCAACCTGATGTTCATCGGGCAGAAAAATTGCTCTCGTGGCTGATTTGGTGACGGCCGGCTCAATTTTGCGAAGAACATTCGATGTTACGTGCTCAACTGAGAGGCCCGCTTCGATTTGCCACTCCGTCCATCTGGTCTTTTCCGGGTCGTCTTCGTTGTCAAGCACTACAAAGAGCGTGCCTTCGTCTTTGTATTCGACATCAATACCGGATGCCTCTGACAATTCTTCGGCGAAGTTTTTGTACATGGCTCTGCTCCGAAGACACAAATCGAAGAATGGCCCCGGAGTTTGCGATTCGCCTTGCGGCGACAACATTCCGGCAGCAGCTCGTGAAGCTTCGCATCCGACTCGGCCGCGTTCGACCACGGTCACTTTCAAGCCGGTCTGTGCGAGCCTCCAGGCGATCGTGCAGCCGATTACCCCTCCACCAATGATTATCACGTCCATTGTCATTAGACAGTTATCTTAACATCGACTCACCAGAGCCGCGAGTTTCGGAGCTCCAGCATGTAAATGACGAAGATCGCTTGAAAACGCTGTTTTCCAGTTACGCTTGGGCACGATCACTTACGTAGCTAAAATGAGAATGTATGGAGAATTCTCCTCACATCGATCCGATCTGCGGAATGGAGGTTGATCCGGCCCAAGCGGCAGCCACGAGTACGTACGAGGGAAAGAGCTACTATTTCTGCTCGACGTCGTGCAAGGATCGGTTTGAAGCGGACCCGGCACGGGCGCTACGGTCCGCTTCGGCTGCCTCAACAAGCCATCCGTCGATGGTTCAGCTGAGTAGCGGGCTTGGACGTGGAACTGAAACAATTTCGGCGACGACAGATAGGACGTCCGCCATCCCGGGCAGTGCGCTCGCAAATGCCTCGTCTCCAGGTGCCGCGAGCGATATTGTTGAGCTACCTATCACCGGGATGACTTGCGCGGCCTGCGCTAGGCATATCGAGCAGAACCTGACAGCGACGCCGGGCGTAAATCACGCTTCGGTGAACTTTGCGACCTCGCGAGCAACCGTTTCGTACGATCCTCAAAAAACTAACATTCGCACTCTCATCAACGCGGTTAAAGAGGCGGGCTACGAAACAGCGGGAACTGCTCAGACGGTGTTCATCGTCGACGACTCCGCAAGACCGTCGGGATCGGCGAAGCCGCTCGAGGACCACCTCAGGAGAATGCCCGGCATCGTGAATGGTTCTTTCAACCTTAGCAACATGCAGGTCAGGGTTGAGTATCTCCCGAACAGCACCGACGTGCGTACGATTCGTCGGGCCATCGAGGAGCTCGGATATTCGGTTAACGAAGCACAAGACCTGCAAAGTGCGGATGTTGAAGATTGGGAAGCAGCGGCGAGAGATGCAGAGTACAAAGACCTCCGCCGCAGATTCTGGATCGCCGCTACGCTTTCATTACCAGTGCTGGTCATCGCGATGTCGCACGGTCGAATCGGGTTTCTGGAGTTTGCCGGCGTTAACTGGCTTCAATTGGCGCTCACTACGCCAGTCGTATTTTATTCAGGCATACAATTTTACCGGGGAGCGTGGATAGCATTTCGTCATCGATTTGCCGATATGAACACGCTCATCGCAGTCGGCACCGGTGCGGCATATCTTTATTCATTGGCGGCAACGATTGCTCCGAGTTTTTTCGAAACGAGCATTGATCATCGCGGGATGGTCGGGATGCGGGGCACTGTCCCGGTCTACTTCGAAGCTGCTGGCGTTATCATTGCACTCATCCTGCTGGGGCGGCTTTTAGAGGCAAAGGCGAAGGGCCGCACATCCGACGCGATTCGCAAACTTGTCGGTTTGCAGCCGAAGAACGCTCGCGTGGTTCGCGACGGCAAAGAATCGGACGTTCCGATTGCGGAAGTGGTGGTGGGAGATGTGGTTCTCGTGCGTCCGGGCGAAAAGATTCCGGTTGACGGCGTTGTATTGAGTGGCGGTTCATCAGTCGATGAATCAATGCTCACTGGCGAGAGTATTCCGATCGGGAAGAATCCCGATGACGAGGTGTTTGGTGCCACGCTCAACAAGACTGGTTCTTTCAGGTTTCGCGCAACGAATGTCGGCAAGGACACCGTGCTTCAACAGATCGTGAGGATGGTCCAGGATGCCCAAGGCTCTAAGGCCCCGATCGCTCGAACCGCCGACGTGATCAGCGGCGTCTTCACACCGGTGGTGATCTGCATTGCCATCGCAACGTTCGTAATTTGGTTTGTGGTCTCCCCCGTTGAAATTCGGTTGTCGATGGCGGTAGTGAACTTCGTCTCAGTGTTGATTATCGCTTGTCCTTGCGCGCTGGGGTTGGCTACGCCGACCGCGATCATGGTTGGAACCGGCAGAGGCGCTGAAAATGGCGTCCTCATCAAGGGCGGAGAAACGCTCGAACGAGCGCACAAGTTGCAGACGATCGTGCTGGATAAAACCGGAACCGTGACAAAGGGCGAACCGGAGATACTTGATATCATTCCGCGGGCTGGAATGAATGATAATGAACTGCTGGAACTGATCGCGTCCGCTGAACGCGCGAGCGAACATCCACTGGCTGAGTCAATAATGCGTGAAGCCAACAGGCGTCAAATCTCGCTGAAGGAAGTAATCTCCTTTAAAGCCCTGCCCGGACGTGGGATTGAAGCTGAGATCGGCGGGCGCGAGCTTCTCCTTGGTAATCAAAGGCTCATGACCGAGCGAGAGATCTCCCTTATCGATGTTGAGGGACGAGCATCAGAGCTCGCTCAAGAAGGAAAGACTTTGATTTTCGCCGCGGTCGAGGGGCAATTCGCAGGGTTGATTTCGGTGGCAGACCAAACAAAGCCCGAGGCGATCGCAGCTATCAATAAACTGAAATCAATGAGCCTTGAAGTTGTGATGATCACGGGCGATAACACGCGTACCGCCGAGGCAGTCGCTAGTAAAGTTGGAATCAGCAGAGTTCTCGCCGAGGTTCTGCCCGATGGAAAAGTGCAGGAGATTAGACGACTGCAGAGCGTGAATCGAATCGTCGGAGTGGTAGGAGATGGAATAAACGACGCTCCCGCACTCGCGCAGGCGGACGTTGGGATTGCAATAGGTACCGGTACGGACGTTGCGATCGAAGCATCAGACATCACATTGATCAAAGGGGATCTGCGCGGAGTACCGACCGCTATATCTTTGGCTCGGGAAACGATGCGAACAATCAAGCAGAATCTCTTCTGGGCATTTATCTACAACATCATAGGAATTCCGATTGCGGCAGGTCTTCTTTATCCGCTGAACGGGTTGCTGCTTTCACCAGTAATCGCGAGCGCAGCAATGTCCTTCTCGAGTGTATCCGTTGTGTTGAACAGTCTTCGATTGCGACGATTCCGCCCGTCAATGGAGGCAAGCTGAAATGGACTCCCCGTCGATAGGTGTAATCGTCGGAGGGATCGCTGCCATAGGGTTTGTCATCTGGTACTTCTTTGGCCCGCGTAAGGTCGTTTCAGCGGCAATCAACGAAGGCGGCCGCCAGGAAATTAACGTGACCGTTAAAGGCGCCTATTCGCCCGACGTAATTGTCGTGCGCCAGGGAACGCCGGTTCGCTTGAACTTCTATCGCGACGAGACAGCATCCTGTAGCGAAAAAGTGATCTTTGGTGACTTTGGGATCGCTCGCGTTTTGCCCCCGTTCAAGACAACGCCGATTGAGCTTACTCCGGAAAAGGAAGGCGAATTCATCTTTACTTGCGGAATGAACATGCTGCGTGGGAAGTTGATCGTAAGATCGAATTACTGAATAGCGACCTGGGCGGTTCGCGGCCGCCTCACGCTCCGCAATGATTGGATTGGTGAAAAAGGGTGCCACGGACTGTAAAGGATGTCCTGATAACGCGCACACAGAGCACCAGCCATTCAGGACCGCTCCATTTGTTATCGGAGTTTCACGCCCGAACATCGCTGTTCAAGTGTTCGATTAATCACGTTTGCGAGTTCCTCCGATGCCACCTCAGGCCTCTTACCCCGACGATGTATCCCGCATACCGCAGTGGTCAGCGAGTGCTCCATGTTTCTATTCCATCTCGTACGTCCCAACTCGCCTCTGCCGTAAGTCAAATAAGCCGACAGAGTATTGATTCCAGTGCCAGGTCGTTCGCCGATAAAATGGACGATTACGTCGACACCGAGTAACAAGCCAACATGATATCCAGCCCGGACGCGGCCGTTATCGATTACGATGTCGATCTCGCCAAGTCGATGGCCGTTTTGAACTACCAATCGTCTGAATGATGGAAGAACGAGTTTGAGGTTTTCATTCACCGCGTTTGCGTTGAGCCCGTCTGAGATGACAATTTGCACCTGAGGTCTCGCCTCCGGATAGAGCGCGGATATTCGTGCGCAGTCTTCATCGCAAATGGTTTCACCGGCAATCGGATGGGTCAAATAATCGTCGCGATCATGAGCCTTCGTTCGGACGCGAAGGTGGCGAGATCCTGCGTCTCTAATGACCGCATCGTCGACAGTCGCGTAGAGTGCTCGACGTGCATGCTCGTATATTTCGGCGATTCGTGAGGTGCTTTTTTCGTTTCCAAATGCATCACTTTCGGTGGGAGTTCCGAGATCGAATCCTCTCTCTCTCAGGTCGTTAATCTTCCTTTTGGCCTGCTCTCGCAGAGAGTCAGCGGTTCCCGTGTCGCCGCTCGCTTGTTGATACATTGCGTAGAGCGACTCGACTCCGTCCGTTGAGGCCTCTCCGGATTGGGTCATCACGCCGAGCTCAACAAATCTCTTTTTCATTCTCGTTGAGACCTGGCAGCCGGTCTTCTTGCGGAGTCGCGGATGGTCTTTAAACGAAGTTGTGAGGTAGCCGAGCATGGGATCCGCATTACCTGCTACTGCCATCAGGTAAGCCGGCGCCGCAACATCTACGATCTGTTCAGTCAGCAGAAGGAGCTCCTGAGGGTGAATACCCATATGAAAGGTCGCGCATACATCGAGTCCCATCGTAATGCCATGGAGTTTGGCCATCATCGTGTCCTCCAGGCACGCGCGTCGCAATTGATCGCCGGTCCGAAAGACTTCGGGGCCGATGAAACCC
>Ga0126384_10000225_pt1 | contig 29133 bp, 32 predicted proteins | sample PanSoiMetPlot_36_FD_92543 | JGI IMG/M metagenome (GOLD analysis project Ga0126384, IMG submission 92543) | Tropical forest soil microbial communities from Panama - MetaG Plot_36 | ecosystem: Environmental > Terrestrial > Soil > Tropical forest > Bulk soil | place: Panama | collected 2016-02-17 | reverse complement strand
TCCTGGAGTATTTGCTCGATCGAACGCGGAGAGATTCCAAGCTCACCCATTCCAGGTAAGTTCGGCGATGAAGTGCAATCGGCCTGCATCAGATCCACTTGATTCCGCGTGATTAGCGGACTTGGAAAAGATTCAGCGATCCAAGCCAATGCGTGCCAAGCGGCGAATGGGACTGGAATTAATATTGGCTTAATGCCCGCTGCACTCGCGACCGTCCTAAGAAATTCCTCGTAAGGGTAGACGCGGGGGCCAGCACACTCGAAAGTAATCGGGGTAGTTTGCGTCCGTTGCATCATCTTTGCGATCGTCTCCCCAACGTCTTCCACGTAGACAGGCTGCAGTCGCATTTGGCCGTTGCCGAACATTGGATAGATTGGGAGCCGGTCGAGGAGTTTGAGAATGGTGGTGAGAAACGCATCATCCGGCCCAAACATGACCGACGGGCGGATCAGAATGGCATCGCCAAAGGCCTGTCGAACCGCCAATTCGCCTTCGCCGCGCTTTCGGATATAGAGCGATTGCGAGTAGGGATCGGCACCGATACCGGAAACGTGGACGAGCCTTTTAACTCCGGCTCGCTGCGCCTGAGCCGCGACCCGTTGGGCAGACTCGACGTGGACGGAATGGAACGTCTCCCGTCCCTGCTCGACGTAAAGGCTGACTGCATTCACCACGCCGTATGCATCAGCGAGCGCTTCTGTAACTGACCGTTCATCGTGAACGTCGGCTTTGATCAATCGAAGTTGCGGGTCATCGGTATGAAGAAACGCGTGACCGCGATCTGGGTGCCTTGATGCGACCCGAATACAAAAGGAGTGCAGACGAAGATGCCGAACGATACGGCGGCCGAGAAAGCCAGTTCCTCCGAAAACCGTGATAACACGATTGATCGGGGTCGCCATGCTTGAGTGCTCCGACCTCACTGACCGTCTGGAGGGCCATCCAGGCGATCGAACATCCTATCGATTTTGCTTGCTATAATAAAATCGTTCTCGTGCAGTCCCTTGATTTTTTTGGTGCGCAGCGAAATGCTCACGTAGCCCCAGCCGAAGCTGATATCGGGGTGATGACCTTCGGTTTCAGCCAAATCACCCACGCTTCGAACAAATCGCAGCGCTTCCTGAAAATTGCGGAAGCGAAAGGTGCGTTCGATGCGGTGGCCATCATCGCGCAATTCCCAATTCGGAGTCTGCGATCGAAAACACTCTGCTTCCTCATGCGTGAGCGGTGCGACGCCGCCGCGACAAGGGGTGCATTTCTTTTCGGCAAGGGTTTCGGTCATTTCCGGTCCAGTGTCCCTGTAAGGGGGACCATTGGCTTAAAGCGCTCGTTTCGGAGTCCGAATCCCTCTCCGAATGACCGTCGTGCGCACAGTGCGAAACGCCCGCAATCTCGAGTCGCCCGCCGTTGTCGCTGAAACTGTCTAGTGCCGTGCATCAGAGCCGATTGCACCTGTTCCGGCGTCTCGACGAAACTCTGCGTCATAATTCATGATTTCGCGCATTAGCTGTTCAATCAATTGCTGCCGGATCGTACCATCCTGGCCGCAGGTCAGTTCTGCCACCGTCTTTGCAATTGCTGTAACCACTTCATCGGTATCGACGGTGTCTCGATCGCCGGTTGTCGCGGGATACTCAGCAAAAAATTCGTCGATTAGTTCGACCATCATGCAATGAAGGCACGGTCGTTCCTGGTCATCTCGCCCTTCTGACATGAAGGTCACTCCTTTGCAGCAGATGTAGGTACCTGCATGGATATTGCCAAGGCCGCGACCAACGCCTCAGCTCCGGGCGCGGCGAAATTCCGTAGCCTAAAGGGTTCGGCGGAAATACAACATCATCGGCTAGAACGTCCGCCGAGTAGCGCAATTGCATGCCCTGTTTGTGGCGCTCCCCGAGTGTTTCACTGGTGATGGGTCGACACGCTCTTGACGTACTCGGACAGCAGATCATTCGGCGCTAACCCGCTGACGTCGCCAAGACTGAGGATGCCAATCATTCGCTTGCTCTTGTTAATTACTGGCAATCTGCGGACCTTCAGTTCCTCCATGTGTCGAACCGCCTTGGAGAGGTCATCATCATCCCGGCAGCAATGGATGCCAGGAGTCATAACATCGCGTGCGGTCATGTGGCCAAGATCGAAGCTATCCTCCGCCAACCCTTTACATACGATGTCGCGGTCGGTCACCATCCCAATTAGCTGATCGTTCTCTCCGATTGGAATGGCGCCTACATCATGTTTGCGCATTAATTTGGCCAGTTCGATGATGGGGGTGTCGGGGCCAACCCACTCAACGCCCTTGTGCATCGCTTCTTTGACTTTCATGTCAGACCTCCGTTGCTGGAACTAAAGGAACAGCCGGGAAGTCGTCCTGCGATCCAAATGCGAGAGATCGGCTTGGGTCCGGGATTTCCCGGATATGTCACGACCCAATTTGAATGTTAGTGCCTTTTTAAGTTGCTCGGAAGCGCATATTTCTGGAGTGACCCGCCATATAAAGACGGCCTTCAAGTTACAGCTTACACTGTTTGTTACATAATGTTCTCAATGCTGGGCGCGTAGCGCTATGCCGGCGGAACCATTGTGGTTGCGACGGGCGTCGGCTCGTCGCGATCGTAGACAAGGTCAAAGTTGGGGGCATCTTTCGCCGACGCGCGAAATCCATGAGCGTCCGGATTGCAGTCCTCAACACCCGCTAGCGACATATGGCGCGCAGCCTCCGAAAGGCGCCGTGCGGGCCACAGCCTACACCCAATTGTCTGCTATTGGCCCTTAGCGGACATTTCGATCGCGCCGATCAATGACCGGTTTGGGGGATGAGCGGACATCAGTCGGACTTGCGATTAGGTCCATTACTGACCCAAAAGCAGACATTGGCACGACCAGTTTTCGAGGGCAATTTGGGTGCCACTCGGTCGCCGTCGTTCATTTGTGTTGACCTAAATCAATTTTTCCCATCCGGAATGACGTGATAATTTAACATGCGGTGCGGCCGCCAAACGGTGGGGCACATGCGCTTCAATCAGCTAGGCCGGCGCGAGTTCATCATCCTTCTCGGTGGGGCGGCGGTCGCTTGGCCACTAGGTGCGCCTGCGCAGCAAGCCGTTAAACTCTACCGAATTGGCATTCTGTCCCCGGAACTCCCACCCCCTGGATTTCTTGAGGCTATTCGGCAAGGGCTCCGCGAGCTTGGCTACGTTGAGGGGCAAGACGTCGCATTTGAGGTCCGGAGTGCAGAAGGATACGGCCAACGGCTCGCGGCGCTCGCTAATCATCTGGTGGAGCTCAAAGTTGATGTGATCGTTGCCATAAATACACCGTCAGTGCAGGCCGCTAAGAAGGCTACTCCGACGATCCCAATTGTCATGATGCGCGTCGCTGACCCTGTAAAAAGTGGTCTTGTGACCAGTCTCTCTAGGCCGGGTGGCAACATTACCGGCTTGAGCTTCAGAGTTGACGAGCTAAGTGGAGAGCGGCTCGCGCTGCTCAAAGAGTCTTTCCCCAGCGTTTCTAAAGTGGCCGTCCTCTGGTACGAACCTAACCCCGGCGCAGATATTGCAGTGGGCGCAATAAAAGCTGCGAGCCGAGAGCTTGGCCTTGAGCTCCTGCTTCTCCCAGTGCATGGTCCAACCGACCTCCTTGGGGCTTTCCAGGCTGCAACTCGCGGTCGGGCTGAAGCGCTCATTGTCATTGATGATGCGGTCGTTACCCAACACAGGGTTGAGATCCTAAATTTGGCGGCCACACATTCTTTGGCTGTTGTCTCGCAGTACAAGGCATTTGCCGAGGCCGGGGCACTTTTAGCCTACGGGCCGAGCACCTCGGCCATGTATCGCCGCGCGGCCTACTATGTGGATCGCATCTTGAAGGGCGCTAACGCGGGCGATCTGCCTGTGGAACAGCCAACCAAGTTCGATCTGGTCATCAACTTGCGAACCGCAAAGACGCTAGGTGCGACAATCCCTCCGTCGCTCCTTGCACGCGCCGATGAGGTCATCAACTAAGCCTTACGATGTCCATTTTTGGGTCCAAAGCGGACATAGCTCAGGGCAAAGCCCCTTATTGCTGCTTCCCGACCTGCCTGTTGCAACCATAAAGGGCGTCGTAAAGACCCCGGTGATAGTCGCGTGCGCTGGCGCCGCGCGCCGCTTGACATTCGACTACGTTGCCATACTGCCTCGTCATTTGGAACACGTTCCTTTGATCGCGAGGTGCATCCCCGACTTGCGGATCGTGATCGATCACCTCGGCAAACCGCCAATTGTCACTAAAAAATTCGAGCCTTGGAGCTCGCTGCTCGCCTGTGCCGCCCGGATGCCGAATGTGTTTGCCAAGGTAACAGGCCTCGATATTGACGACGCCAGTAATTGGACAGCGGCGGACATCGCACCGTATGTAGATCGCGCGCTGGATCTGTTTGGACCCGAGCGACTAATGTTTGGCAGCGATTGGCCGGTGGCGAACCTGCGCGGCGGATACAATAAGGTATGGCGCGAGACAAACCTCGCGCTTGCTCGGCTCTCAAGCGACGAACGTGATCGAATCCTGGGAGGCACTGCGATCGAGTTTTATCGCCTGCCGATCATTGCTCCGTCGCCATGATTTTGATCGGCCCTTTACGGACATCGCGGGCCGCGCAAATGATGTCTGCTTTTGAGAAAAGCGGACATCGCCCGGCACGTCGATATGCCCGCTTTTAACCCACATTGGCCGCTACCGTGGGTGTTCCGTGAATAGAAGGACCGGAGTGAGTCCCTAGTGTTGGCCCATAGTCCAACTCGCCCATGATGCTTCGACTGGAGGACCAATTCTGGGATGGATTGCACACAATTGCAGGCAGCGAAAACATCACGATATCTATGCTGGTGGAGAAAATCGATACGAACCGCAATAGTTACAATCTCTCATCTGCCATCCGCATATTTGTGTTAGACCATTTCCGAGCGCGCACCAGTCGGCAGATATTCCCGAACCGAAGGCCCAATCCGCACGCTCCGACAGCAAGCAAAACTAAGCCTCTTCTGGAAAGCTCGGCGACCGAATAATGCCGAGCAGAACTTGGATTCGGGTCTGACGTCACAATGTATGCGTCACTTTGCTCAGGTAGGGCGGATTGTCCGGATCGAAGCCTCGCCGGCGCGCCACCGCTTCGATGGCGCGATAGGCCGGGATGAGCATGAGGACTGGATCACAAACCGGGTGACCGTCGCCGATCCAGGGTAGCGTCCCTCCCGGGCCTCCAGCGGTAAACACCCTCTCACCCGCGTCGTCCAGGTCACGGACGAGGTCGTCGACGGCGGCGGCTGCTTCGTCGTTCTGCCGCAGCACCAGCACGGGCGTTGCGGGCGTGATCGATGCGCGCGGCCCGTGCCGCAGTTCAGCCGCGCTGTAACCAAGAGCCGGGACCCGCAAGATTTCGGCCACCTTGAGCGCGATCTCGCGGACGCAACCAAGGCCGTATCCTCGTCCCACAACAAAGGCCGCCGCGGCGTCCGCCGCACTGTCGGCCCAGGTCGACCAGTCGCAAGCGAGCGCGCCAAACAATCGGAGTGGCAGATGTTGAAGGCCGTCGTTCAGGTCGTCGTCGCGCGCCAGCGCTGCCACCAGTTGTGCCCCGGCGATCATCGACAGCGCAACGGTCTTGGTCGCCGCGACGGCGTGTTCGGTTCCCGCTCCGATCGGCAGGACCAGTTCGGAAGCGGTGGCCGCGGGAGAGTTTTCGTCATTTACGATGGCAAGCGTCAGCGCGCCGAGCTTGCGCGCCACCTGCGTGGCGCTGACGAGATCGGGGCTACGCCCGGATTGCGACACCAAGACGAACAGGGCATTGCGCAATTCCGGAGGCCGCTGGTAGGCAGTCACGACGGAAGGTGCGGCGGCGGATGCGAGCAGGCCAAGCCGCACTTCGAAAAGGTAGCGCAGATAAACGCCGACATGACCCGAGCTGCCGCGCCCGCAGAAGACGATGACGCGCGGTTTGGCCTGCTCGATTTGTTTAACGATCGTCGTGAACACATCCGTACGCGCCAGAAGACGCTCGGCCGCCGCCGGGATTTCTGCGGTCTCGCGACCCATCGCGCTTTCGGTATGCGGTTCAGCCATCATCGCCAGTGGACGCGTTGATGGCGGAGCGCAGATTGCCCCCATGGCGCTGCAGCAGCTGCGCAGCTTCGCTATGGCCCAGTCCGAGGCCGAGCAGGACAGCCGTCTTTACGTCGCCGTCCGCCTGTTCGAGATAGCGTGCCGCATCGCCTTCCGGACAGCGGATGATTTCGCTGACCATAGCTTCTGCGCGCCGGCGTAACTTCGCGTTCCGCGCCCGCATGTCCACCATCAACCCACGATAGACGCGGCCCATCTTCACCATTACGGCAGTCGACAACAAGTTCAGCACGATCTTCTGGGCGGTACCTGCTTTCATCCGCGTGGAACCGGCGATCACCTCGCTTCCCGTGTCAGCCAAAATACGGTGACGCGCGACCTCGAACAGCGGAGCGCCAGGGTTGTTGGCGACGGCGATCGTCACTGCACCTGCGGCACTGGACGCCCGTAGTGCGCCGATCGTAAAGGGAGTCGTGCCACTCGCTGCGACGCCGATGACGACATCGTTTGCGCCGATCTTAGCGTCCGCCATGGCCTTCACGCCGGCGGTCTCGTTGTCCTCAGCCTGCTCGGCGCTCCGGACGAGCGCGTCAATTCCTCCCGCCATGGCAAACACAAGACGATCGGTGGGCCAGTTATAGGTTGGCGTTAGCTCGGCACCGTCCTGCACTGCGATGCGCCCAGACGTGCCAGCTCCGGCGTAAACGACGCGTCCGCCTCGCTGCAGCGCCGGCACCGCGTCCTCGACGGCTGCAGTGATCGCGCCAAGGGCACCGCGAACCGCGGCGGCCGCCGCAAGCTGCCCCTCATATATGGCCGCGATAATCTCGGCCGCGGACCAGGAATCGAGCTCGAGGTAGCGTGGGCTGATTTGCTCGGTGCGCATAACTCTGTCTCGTATCTAATAAACGCGGCCGCATTCACTCCATACTGATATGTCGGCCCGCGGACACTATCCCTTCATGACGGTCTGCCGGGCGAGATGCAAGGCGCCATCCACGGCATCGCCCTCGACCGGAACCAGTCGGCGCTGAACATCCGGTGCCAGCCACGGCTCCATCGAAGATGCGAGCCCGCCGAGCAGGGCGACGCGGGAGGCGCCAAACTCGGACAACCGGCGCACCAGTTCGTCGATCTGCTCCGCGGCATCCCGAACGATCCGCCGCGCGACCGCATCTCCGGCGTCAGCATGCCGCATCACCAAGGGCGCGAACGTCGCATAGTCCGTGGCCGTCGCGTGATCCATCCAGGCAATGGCCTCGAACGGATCGTTGTGGAAGCGCGTCATCACCTCGCGTGTGAGGCTGGTGCCGACGGCGCGCTCATCATAAGCCCGCAACGCCATGCGGATCGAATGCAGCCCAAGATCGGCCCCGCTGCCCTCGTCGGATATGGGAAAACCATAGCCGCCGATCCTGACCTCGCGTCCTCCAACAACGGCAAAGCCGACGCTACCCGTTCCGACGATGACGATGCCGCCATCTCGGGCGCCATGCGCCCCGATACAGGCGATCGTCGCGTCATGAGCGTAAACGACAGAGCGGAAGGGATGCGGCCGCAGCACGAGTTGCTCGAGCACACCTTTGCGGCCGACCCCAGCAAGTCCAACGGCAGCGTGCACGGAGCTCAGCACATTGGAGTCAAGTCCGGCTTCCTCGAGCGCGACGCGGCAGGCCTTTTCCACTTCGGCAAGCGCGCGGTCTACGCCTATGCGCAGCGCCGCTGGGCCGGCAATGCCGGTTCCAAGCAAGCATCCTTTCGCGTCCTCGATGCGCGCACGGCAGCCCGTTCCGCCACCGTCAACTCCGACGAACAGCGGACCAGGTTGTAAAGCCTCCGTCATTCTGCGACCCGCTGGATATCGGCACCACACTGCACCAGCTTGCGGTCAAGCGACTCATACCCGCGATCGAGATGGTAGATGCGGTGGACGGTCGTTTCACCTTCTGCGACCAGGGCGGCGAGGACCAGGCTCACTGATGCGCGCAAGTCGGTGGCCATCATTTCCGCGCCACGTAGCTGCTCAACGCCACGCACCAGCGCGGTCGAGCCTTGCAGCGAGATGTTGGCGCCGAGCCGCCCGAGCTCGGGGACGTGCATGAATCGGCTCTCGTACACCGTCTCGCGGATGACCGATGCGCCTGCTGCGATGGTCATCAAGGCCATGAACTGTGCCTGCAGGTCCGTGGGAAATCCGGGATAAGGTTCCGTCGTTATGTCGATGGCTTGCAAGGGGCCGGAGCGGACAACCATCAGACCCCGATCGGTCGGCCAGATCTGAGCTCCGGCACTTTCCAGGACTGCAGCGACCGACCCGAGGTGCTCAAGATGGGCGCCTAAGATCTCGAGATGGCCGCCGGTAATCGCGGCGGCGATGGCGTACGTCCCAGCCTCGATGCGGTCGGTGATCAGATCGTGGCGGGCTGGATGGAGGGCATCCACCCCCTGCACCAGAATGCGATGTGTCCCGGCACCCTCGACGCGCGCTCCCATCGCGGCGAGGCAGAGTGCGAGGTCGCCGACATCGGGATCGCGCGACGCGTTCAGGATCTCGGTTTCGCCCCGTGCGAGGATCGCCGCCATCAGGGCTGTCTCGGTTGCCCCCACGGAGGGCGAGGACAGCACAATGCGGCCGCCGCGCAGCCCGTCGCCTTTAGTGCGCGCGTGAATGTAACCGGACTCTATGTCGACGTCGGCCCCGAGCGCGTCCAGAGCCTTGAGATGCAGGTCGATCGGTCGCGCGCCGATCGCGCAGCCTCCCGGAAGGGACACGCGCGCAGAACCGAAACGGGCCACCAGCGGCGCCAGCACGAGAATGCTGGCGCGCATGCGGCGGACCATGTCGTAGGGAGCCTGCGCGTTGCGGGCTTTGCCGGCGTCCAGCACCAGCGTCCGCGCAGCGCTGCGGGTGGCAACCACGCCAAACTCGCGCATCAAGGCAAGCATGGTGTCGACGTCGGTCACTTCGGGAACGTTTCCCAACTCCAGCCGTTCGGAGCTGAGGAGCGCAGCCGCAATCTGCGGCAGAGCCGCGTTCTTCGCCCCGCGGATCTGGACCGAGCCTTCAATGCGCCTGCCCCCGCGAATGACCAACCGGTCCATGCTGTTTCTCTTCCCCTCCCTGCGGTGCGATCAGCAAAGCGGGACGGGCTTTGCTCTGACCGCGCCAGATCGGCCGAATCATCCTGTTCGGCAAAGGTATTGGCGTCGGGTGATGCTCTTGGGTATTCGGCGTCCTTTAACTTAGATTGGATTTGTTGCGCTACCAATCCAGCCCGCCATGGACATAGATGAGCCCAGGTCGAAACAATCCTTCAGTCGCCGTCGGGCACGCCGTTTTGGCGGACCGTGTTTTTGACGGTCACGGCTGGCGTACCGAAGCCGCGGTGCTGTTCCGGGACGGACGCATCATTGGGCTTGGGTCCTGGGGCGAGGTCCCCCCTGATTGGCCGCAGACGCGTCTCCCGGTCGGAGCCTTTCTGGCCCCCGGCTTCATAGATCTGCAGGTGAATGGTGGCGGTGGCGTTCTCCTCAACGATCAACCGACGACCGACGCCATGCGCGCCATTGCCCGGGCGCACCGTCGCTATGGCACCACGGCCTGCCTTCCAACCTTGATCACCGATACTCGCGGGCGTGTGCGGACCGCCATTGCGGCGGCTCGCGCGATCGCCGGCCGGGACGGAGTCCTCGGTCTGCACTTGGAAGGCCCTTTCATCAGTCCGTTGCGTCCGGGTGTGCACCGCTCCGATCGGATCGCGAAACCTGGTGAGGGCGATCTCGAGGAATTGTGCGAACTAGCCGAGGCCGGCACGTCATTGGTCACGCTTGCGCCCGAATGCGTTCCGGTGGGTTTTGTCCGGACGCTAGCCTCCTCGGGTGTGCGGATTTCGATCGGGCACAGTGAGGCGCCCGCTGCCGTTGTAATGCGGGCCGTCGCGGATGGCGCAACCGGCGTGACCCACCTGTTCAATGCCATGCCGCCGTTGAGTGCGCGTGCCCCGGGGATCGTCGGTGCGGCGCTGGCGGAACACCGACTGACGGCTGGTCTCATCGTGGATGGGATCCATGTCGATCCCGTTTCGGTCCGGGCTGCGTTTGCGGCGAAGGGCTCCGACCGAGTTGTCCTGGTCACCGATGCCATGCCGACGGTCGGAACATCGCTGGACCGCTTCGAACTGATGGGTCGAACTATCAAACTGGCTGACGGACGGCTAACCACCGAAGGGGGCACACTGGCTGGCGCGCACCTGGATATGGCTTCGGCGGTGCGCAATGCGGTCAGGCTGGCACAACTCTCCCTGGAGGACGCGCTTCGCGCTGCTTCGCTAACCGCCGCGCGATTTCTCGGTTTAGACAACGAGCGCGGAGTGCTGGTTGCCGGTGCTCGCGCCGATCTCGTTGCTCTCACTCGGGAGCTGACGGTCGTCGCAACTTGGCTCGACGGCATGACCGATGACTTAAAAAGCGACGTGTCCTAAGGCCTGCCGTAGCGCAGGTGTTGTTGACGTTCACTCGACCAAGCCTGCTCATCAGGTAACGCCAGTGCATCCAGATCTTGTGGCACCGCAGACGCATCATCGACCCATTCTCGCAACGACGGGCCGCCGTTGATGACATCGATGGGGAGCTTGCCGTGCTCGTACTCGTAGTCGAAATCCCGCCACAGCGGGTAATGCGGGTACAAACTGCGGATTGCCTTGAAGGCGAGCGCCTGGATGCGCCAGGGCTTGAACGCCTGGTGATTGTAGCCGGGACCTTCCGTATGTATCTGCACGCCGTGGCAAAGCTGGCCTGCATGTTTGTGAAACGTAGGTTCGAACCAGCACTCGCGCAAACGGCAACCATCAAGCCACCGCGGAGCAATGACCTCCATTTCCTTCATGACTGCTCGCGCATCAAGATCGGGAGCGCCGAACAGTTCGAGCGGCCGAGTTGTGCCGCGTCCTTCCGAGAGCGTCGTGCCCTCGACCATCACGGTCCCCGCATAGGCGCGCGCCATCCACAAGTTTGATGCGTTGGGACTAGGATTGATCCACGTGCGCGCGCCCAACGGCCAGCCGAACCCCGGGGCGGCATCGGGCTGCCAATCTTGCATCTCGATGATCCGATACTCGACATCGAGCTTGAGCGTCTTGACGAACCACAGACCCAACTCGCCGAGCGTGAGCCCATGACGCATTGGCAATGATCCTGCGCCGACAAAGCTTTCCCAGCCGGAGCGCAATGTCATTCCTTCGACAGGCCGACCCACGGGATTGGGCCGATCGAGTACCCAGACAGTCTTGTGATGTTGCGATGCCGCTTCGAGGACGTAACGCAGGGTCGTGATAAACGTATAAATTCGACAACCCAGATCTTGCAGATCGACGAAGATCACGTCGAATGCATCCATCATCGCATCTGTCGGCTTGCGCACGTCTCCATAGAGGCTGAAGACCGGGATGCCATGCACCGGATCGTTAAAGTCCGGCGACTCAATCATGTTGTCTTGCTTGTCGCCGCGCAGGCCGTGCTGCGGACCGAATGCAGCGCTGATCTTCATGTCGCCGCATGCGGCCAACGCATCCAGTGCGTGCGTCAGGTCTTCCGTGACGGAAGCGGGGTGCGCGAGCAACGCCACGCGCTTGCCCGAGAGTGGCGCACGCAAAGTGGGTTCGGCGATGAGTCGATCAATGCCAAACTTCATGTTTATTCAGCCGGAGAAAACTCATACGTAAAACAGTCCACGTGATGGAAGTCCGGCTTTCCCGGTGGATGCGCCAACGCCCAATACGACTTGCGGCCGCTCGTGTATTCGATCACCGCAGACAAACCGAGGCGCCACAAGGCGCTACGTGGCAAGCTAGACAAGCGATCCAACTCCAGCGAGGCCTGCAATGTGTAGCAGTCGGGGCTGGATCGCACTTCGATCGGAGGCGCGTTGATCTCGGTCGCTATGCACATCCCGCTTCGGTAGCTGCTGAACCGATATGCCGCCCATTGTGTCGAAGGCGCAAAGTTGAATTCGTAGTACTCAGCACCCCTTGAGGCACGGACAAACGCCTCGAAGCAGGTGTGTCGCCAAAGCTCGTCGTTGCGCGCGGCCGCCATAGCAGGCGGCATGCGAACGTCGCTTATCTTGCCGGTCAAGATATAGGACAAAACCAAATTATCGGCGCGCGGATGCGTTATTTCCACTTCAATATGTGTCGTTGCGAAGCAACGCGAGTCCGGATGAAGTCTCAACAACTGGCGCATACCGACATTCTATACGCTCGCCATTTTTCGAAGCGGCTTCACTCGCTCCAAATCCTACAACTGCCATGACGGCTACGACACCGATGGCTTAGGTGGAGCTTAGCCCTAAAACATCCCTTTTGCCCTTTGCCGAGGTCCAGATGTGGTGGTGCTCCAAAAAAATCAGTAATCAACCGGGCGCGGATGGCGCAGATAAGGCAATCTTGACGGAAGTTACACCCCAAAGGAAAATAAATGGCATTACGATTTGGCATTGACATGCGGTTGGGGGGCCCTTGAACGCGCGCATCCTTTTCATTGGCGCATTTGCGCTTTTCAGCGCCTTTACGTTCGCGGCCTCGTGTTGTGCCGCCCGAGAAACTGTCCGCTTCAAGGGTTATTCGTCTGGAACCATCGTGATCAAAACAAATGAGCGCCGTCTTTATTATGTGACTGGTGACGGCGAGGCTATCCGCTATCCGGTCGGTGTGGGCAAAGCGGGTATGGCCTGGGCGGGAACAACTTCCATCGATGGCAAATACATCAAGCCGGCTTGGCAGGCACCCGCCTCAATCAGGAAGGATTATTCCCGGCTGCCTACGGTTATCCCAGGCGGCAGCCCGTCGAACCCAATGGGTGCGGCGGCCTTAACACTGAGTGGCGGCGGCGAATATGCCATCCACGGCACCAATAATCCGGGATCGGTCGGCAGGTTCGTCTCGCACGGATGTTTTCGCATGTATAACCAAGATATTATGGATCTGTATGCACGTGTGAGTCTGGGTACTACCGTTGTCGTCTTACGGTGAGCCGCAGCCCGCCGAATAACCGCCCCGGACTCTGTGTTCCCTGCCCCCTGGACATGTGAGGAAGCATGGATTCGCGAGTATTTACCTCCATAAGGCTTGGTGCCGTTATGGCCACTTTTTGTCTGATGGCGACACCGGCGCCAGCGTATTGGCAATTTTTGGAGAGACCACCGGGGGCAGAGGTGAAGCCATCGCCCAGATACACCACCAAGAAAGAATGTGAGGACGCCCTGAAGAGGGTCGAGGCGGCGCTCAAAAAGGCATATCCTGACCGTTTTCCACTGGTTGGGAGCTGCGAAGAATTCCGCTGAGACAGGGTCCGATCCGATTTTCGCTGTATTTGCGGAGATCAGGCGGATTATTGGGGAGTGTGACTTTTCCGCACTAGCCGCAAATCAAGGAGGGCGATAGTGGTTTAGAGTTATTCGCGCAAAAAACTGGGGAGCGTTATGAAAAAGTTCCTAGTCGTTCTATGCTCGGCGATCCTCGCCTTCGGCCTCGCCGGTTGTTGGGGAAAGGGAAAGGCTCCGTACGGTAAAGGCAAGGCTCCTGCTCCAGTTGTGACCAAAGGCTAGGCCTTGGAAGCGCACGATCGTTCGGGGTCGGCATTTTGCCGACCTTTTTGAGGTCGTTCGGTCATGTTTTTCGGACCTTGCGGATGTTCCGGGGCGCCTAGGGCCGCAGTGAGCTGCTGGCAGGAAGGCTGATATGGGTGATTCTTATCAGTTGTGCTGGAGCATCCGAATTCTAGTAGCCGCAAGCTTGCTCACCGTCCCCTTCGGGGTGATGGCCCCTCCAGCTGCGGCAATCGAGCCGGTCGCCTCGCCTCCGAACCCGGCACAGTCCCCCAAAACGAGCCATAATTCCTACAAGCCGTATTTCGTCGAGTTCCGCGCGCGTTCTGCCGCGAGCTACGGCCACATGTATGTCCTGTATGGACAAGTGAATGGTAACGGCGAAATTGTCAAAAGCGATATCGCCGGGCTACATCCAGCAGGTGATGCTAACGATTGCGAAAATTGCAGTCTAATTCCTTGGACGGTTGGTCACCTTTTATTTGTGCCATCCGAGACCGGCGCGAGCGACGGCGATCTCGAGGAAAAATATGTAACCGCGCGTTACCGCGTCATGATGGACGCTGCTGCCTTCAACAAAATTTCTGCCCACATCAAGCAGATGAAGGCCGAGAAACCTTTGTGGAACGCGCTCGTGCGCAACTGCGTAACGTTTGGAAATGATATTGCCGGATACATGGGCCTGAAGACTCCTACTGGATCCAACTTCCTAAAACCAGACGACTACATCGACAGGCTTCGTGATATGAATGGCGGTAAACCGCAAAAGGCTCTCAGGTTCGCCGCGCCTACGTCGTCAAAGCCGGCAGCTGGCGCACCGTCCGCACCAAACAAACCGAAAAAAGAACCGGTGGCGAATTTGTTGCCTTCGCAGGCGGTCGACGCTTCCTCCGATACCTCGCGCTGATCCAAACACTCCGATTCAAATTATCGCGACTTTGACCGGGCGACACTTGGCGGTGAACTTATTTTCGGAGGTTCGGGTTTAGCCGTTTGGCCTCTGCTATGTCGGCTTCCGCTCCAGCCTTATCCCCGATCCTCTGCTTGTCGAGGCCCCGGTATAAATAGAAATCGGCATCGTTCGGATTGAGTCGGATTGCCTCGCTATAGTCCGCGATGGCCAGCTCGTATTTTTCCTTGTTTTCGTAAGCAACGGCACGATTATAGAAGGCGATCGCAATATTCTCTTTCAATTCTGTGCCTGATTGAATGAGTGCCGTGCAGCTGCTGATCTGCATATCCCAGTCAACTCCTGGATTTCCCGTGCAGGCTTTCCAATGTGACGAAAGCTGCGCGACAGCGGAAATTGTCGTTGCCATAAGCGCGATGCCTGCTGCACGCCCACGCGTCGTTATTGGCACCGAGGTTCTCCTATTTGGACGGCGACAAAATTCGGTAAGATACCTGTTTTCTCTGGCGCATAACTTCAACGTTGAGGGCGAGCTTTGGCAGTGAGGCGCTGATCGAGGCGGGGCATGTCTATGACCATGCGGGCGTGTGTCCCTTTGCCGATCTCTTCGATCTCGTCGTGAGCGCTCACGTCAAACTCGATGCGGCGGCCATCGACCTTAGTGACTACGGCTTCGGCCGTGACACGATGGCCAACAGGCGTGGCTGCAAGGTGACGAATGTTGACTTCGGTACCGACTGCGCTTTCGCCCGGGTCAAGATAGCTTCGCACTGCATTCAAGGCTGCATTCTCTAAGGCAGTCACCATCATTGGGGTAGCGAAAACAGGCGGTAGCGCCGCGTCCTTGAATTGATTGGCCAGATGGGCTGGCGAAACGCGCAGCGTGTAAGATCCTCTTGCTCCGACAGGGATCGGCCGCATTGCTTATCTCCTGACATGGTTGATCGCTGGTGCCAGGATGACGAGCATAATCCCGCACAGGGCAATCGGCAGGAAAGCAGTGCTGGCAACGCCCGTGAGGTCCCAGGCCACCCCGCTGATCACCGGCACCAGCACCGCGCAGCTGTAACTTATAGTGAACATTGCAGCAGTCACACGATGCACGTCATCAGGTGGGCTGAGAAGTGGCGGCAACGCCAGCACCAGAATTAAGATGATTGAGGCAGCGAAGCCTTGCACCGTAGCAGCTGCTACGACGCAGACGCCGGTGCCGAACACGATGCCGCCGGTCGCGATCACACAGAGCAGTCCGCACGTGACATAGGGCCAAACCTTGAGCTCCAGACGGCTGGCAAAGGCGAGCAAGAAGATCGATGCCGGTAACTGGCCAACATTGAGACCGGTGAGGGCGTCGACGATCCACTCGTCTTGTCTGCTGCTTCTCAGGTAGTCGGGGATGAAGGCATTCGTCGCAAAATATGTGGCATTGATGGTGCCGAGCATGATGCCCAGCCGCCAGATCAGCGAGTTGCGCCAATCAGGCCACCAGCGGCGTCGCACCTGGGTTGATCCGTTTGTTGTTATTGGCTGCGGCGCGAGCAGCATCACCAAAGCGGCGATGATTGCGACTGGCATGCTCCAGACTACAAAGCCCCATTGCCAGCTCCCTCCAACCAGCGGTAGCACCAATGGAAACATCAGCGCCACCGGTAGGATCTCGCCGATAAGCAGACCGTTCGTATAAACGGCGGTTCCTAACCCTATACGCTCTGGCAACCAAAGCCGCACAGCCGGCGGCAAAGTCACCTGCATAATGGCGACGCCTGCTCCCATTGCTACGGTCATGGCATAAAGCCAAAATACATCCGCCAAAGTGCCACGTAACGCACCACCAATTGCCGTAAGCGCGAGCCCGGCGACGAGCGCGGCGCGAATCCCGAGTCGAGCAATCAGCAGAGAACCTGGTACTGCCGCGAAGGCGAACAGCATCGACGGTAGTCCAGTCAAGATACCGATTTGGGTCGCACTCAGATTCAATTCGTCATGAATCAGTGGAATGGCGGGCGGGACAGCTAGAATAGTCAGCCGCAGCGCAACCCCCGCTAACCACAGCAACAGGAGCGATATCAAAGTACGCGACGGCGGGAGTGCGCGACTTGCACGGTTCATGGACGATGCGGGTTTTGCGAACTCGCACGATTGCCGAGTTCTCTGCGCACCAAATCCGGTAGGGACTCCTTTAGCGAATTGAATTTGATCCCACGAATATTGAAGGCGTCGGCAGCGGCCATGTCGTCATCTCGATCACCGATCAAGAAGCTGGCATCGATATCAATCGGCCATTCGCTAGTGGCCCGCTCCAGCATGCCGGTACCGGGCTTTCGACAGCGGCAAGACACTGCCAAAGGCTTGATAATGCCTTCAGGATGATGGGGACAATAATAGAATGCGTCGATATGGGCGCCATGCCCTTCGAGACTGTCTTGCATGTGGGTGTGGAATGACTCCACCGCCGCTTCATCATAGTAGCCGTGAGCAATCCCAGACTGATTGGTAATAACCAATACGCAATACCCGGCTACGTTCAAAAGGCGTACTGCTTCGGGCGCTCCCTCGATCCATTCAAGCTGTTCGGGCTTGTGGACGTAGCCGTGGTCGACATTGAGGACGCCGTCGCGATCAAGAAATGCCGCCGGGCGGCGCCCACCGGCCATACGGGGGTCATCATCGCGACTTTTTGTTTGATCGGCCATTTCCCCAGAGCCTCACGGTTTAGGTAGCAGAAAATAGACTGTTGCCCGGTTTACGAAATTTGCTAGCTAAGTAATTGGAAATCGGTCCAAATCACCCGTTTGAATGAGACCAGGGCCGAGCCGATGCAATTTGCTAGGATATTAAGAGTTCTGGCGAAAAGGGGACCAATTGATTATTGCCTCGACCAAAATAGCGCCGTCTGGTCCGACCGGCGCGAAAACTGCCGATATTCTCCTGGGCGGTGCAGGCTCCGCTCGCGTTCCTCATATGCTCGCTTTGCCTGAGATCGACGATACCAACGCCTCGTTGAGCCACAAGCTTAAACCTGCCGGGGCAGAATCCAGGGGAAAATCCGTCGTCGATATCTGGGGCTTTCTCAAAAACGGGAACGTCGTTTGCTGAGCATGGCGTGGCGAGCGGATATCTTCGTTCCCGTTTATGATAAGGGCCGCGCCCTGCCAAGGCCCATGCGCCCTCGCGGCTCTCGGGGGGCGAAATGATCAGGGCTCTGCGATTCACTCCGCGCCAAGTCCTAATCGTATTGCACGATCTACTAGCCACCGCGGCGGCGATTGTCGCCACATTCTTGCTGCGGTTCGAGGGTGCCGCCCTAAATGAGCGGTTGCACGGTCTGGAGCTGTTCCTTCCGTTTTTCCTGGTCTACGCGGCAGCTGTCTATTTCATAATAGGGTTACATCGTAACAAATGGCGTTTCACGTCGATCCCGGACCTATACAACCTGTTTCAGGCGTCGACCGTACTTGCTATCTCGCTGCTCGCACTCGATTACGTTTTGGTGGCGCGGTATTTTTACGGCACGTTCTTTTTCGGCAAGATCACCATTCTGCTTTACTGGTTCTTGCAGATGTTTTTCCTGGGTGGCCTGCGGGTCATCTACCGTTACTTCCACTATGCGCGAACACTCCAGCGCGTAAAAGTTGCAGACGCGACTCCCACATTGTTTCTCGGTCGCGCTGCCGACGCAGAAGTACTCTTGCGTGGAATTGAAAGCGGCGCAGTAAAGAAGATCTGGCCTATTGGCGTCCTCTCGCCGTCGATGGCCGATCGGGGGCAATCGATTCGCGGCATTCCGGTGCTGGGCGACATCGACGACCTTGAGAGCGTTGTGGCCGATTTGGAATCGCGCGGCGATCGAGTGAGGCGACTGGTTCTGGCGCCTTCGGCGCTCACGCCGGAAGCACGTCCTGAAGCGATTTTGATGCGCGCGCGCAGGTTGGGTCTGAACATGAGCCAATTGCCGTCATTGGATACTGGTGGGCCCGCCGTTCAATTGGCGCCGGTGGCTGTTGAAGACCTGCTGTTGCGGCCCAGTGTCAAAATCGACTACCGCCGGCTTGAGGACTTTGTCAGCGGCAAAGTAATCGTGGTGACCGGCGGCGGTGGTTCGATCGGCGCGGAAATCTGTGATCGCATAGTCACATTTGGTGCTGCACGACTAATGGTGATCGAGCATTCGGAACCCGCATTACACGCCGTCATCGAATCTCTGAAGAACAAACAAAGTGAGGCACAAATTACTGGTCGCATTGCCGACATTCGTGACCGAGGACGTATCATGAACCTCATCGGGCACTTCAAACCGGACATTGTCTTTCATGCAGCCGCGCTCAAGCATGTGCCGATGCTCGAGCAAGACTGGGATGAAGGCATTAAGACCAACGTTTTCGGCTCGATAAATGTCGCCGATGCGGCGGCGACAGCCGGTGCGACCGCCATGGTGATGATTTCGACTGACAAGGCGATCGAACCGGTATCTATGCTTGGCGCCACCAAGCGCCTGGCGGAAATGTATTGTCAAGCGCTCGATGACGAATTCTCCCGCCGTGGCCCCGGCCAGCACGCGATGCGACTGATTTCCGTGCGGTTCGGAAACGTACTCGCCTCGAACGGTTCGGTAGTACCGAAATTCAAGGCACAGATTGAAGCAGGCGGTCCGGTAACCGTTACCCATCCCGACATGGTTCGGTACTTCATGACCATTCGTGAAGCATGCGACCTAGTCATTACGGCAGCGACTCACGCGCTGGGCAGGCGCAATGGAGACGTATCCGTCTATGTTCTCAATATGGGTCAGCCGGTAAAAATCGTCGAGCTTGCCGAACGCATTATCCGGCTTTCCGGCCTCGAACCAGGAAGGGACATACAAATTTCATTTACCGGAATTCGCCCGGGCGAGCGGCTTCACGAAATCCTGTTTGCACACGAGGAAGAGACCGCCGACATTGGGATCGCGGGCATCGTCGCCGCCAAGCCGGTACGACCCCCGCTCGACGCGATCCGGGCGTGGGTGGCGACATTGGAGCAAGGTGTGGCTCGCGGTGAGCGTGCAGCAATCTACAATGTCTTGCGCGACGCCTTACCGGAATTCCGTGGTGAAGCGGCCTAATGGAAAGCAACTGTGGACCTGGAAGCATTCTTCAAGGTGGAATTCACCGAACATCATGACGTGGCTCGCCGCTCCGAAGCTACGTTGTCAGGCAGCTTCGCAGGCCTCGTTCGAGCCTGCACAAAATCCATCCAGGCCGGCGGCAAGCTAATGTTCTTCGGAAACGGAGGAAGCGCGGCAGACGCCCAGCATCTCGCAACCGAACTGACGATCCGCTACAAACGCGACCGGGCCGCTATCCCGGCCATCGCGCTGACCACTGACACTTCCGCACTTACTGCCGCGGGCAACGATCTCGGTTTTGAACAAATATTCGCCCGTCAAATCGAGGCACTGGGAAAACCCGGCGATGTCGTCATCGCCATCTCGACGTCCGGTAAAAGTCCAAATGTAATCGCCGCCCTGAAACAGGCACACTCCATGCGGCTTGTCACGGCCGCGTTCGGCGGCAAGGGCGGAGGTGACATGCCCCCCCATGTTGACCACCTCCTGGTAGTCCCGTCCGCCACCACAGCCCGCATCCAGGAAATGCACATCGCGCTCGGACAGATGCTTTGTGGAGCCCTGGAAATTGAGCTCGGCCTCACGACTGAATGATCGGCTTATTTTCAAGGCCCGAAAGCCGGCTTCTTTATGCTGAAAATGTCTTGACTCGGTCGGGGAGGGAGACTTCCCTTAATGGTAGGGAGAAAATACTACCCATGGACGCCACCACTTTGGCGGAGGCCGGTGCCAAGGCTCGTCTCAACCGAGCGAACGCCAAGGGCGATCGACATAATATCCAGTCGGTTGATCGCGCTTTGTACTTGCTTGAAACGATAGCTGAGGCCGGCGGCGAGGCTACGCTAACTGAACTTGCCACGCGCACAGGCCTGAATATCTCTACCTGCCATCATCTGCTGGCGACCCTGATCCAGCGAGGCTTTGCTACAAAGGTGCCCGGGCGCCGCCTCTATGCGCTTGGCGCCAGAATTCTCTGTCTCGGGCACACCTGCCTGCAGGTTGATCTGCCGCGTCGCGCGCAACGCTACCTCGAAGCGATCAACCGGGCGACCGGCGAGACCGTGCATCTCGCGGCACTGCACGGCGATGCAGTGATCACATTGGCGGTGCGCGAATCCTTACATGCCGTCCGGGTCGATACTGGCAAGATCGGGAAGCTGGAAGCGCCGCACGCGACATCGATCGGCAAGGCGATATTGGCTTGGCTTCCGGAGGATGAGATGCGCCGAATCCTTGCCCACGGAATGAAGCGTTTCACTAACAATACCATCACAGAATTCCCTGCGCTGATCGAATCGTTGCGTGTCGTTCGTCGCAATGGCTATGCGATCGACCGGGAGGAATTCCTACCCGGTGTGATCTGTGTCGGCGCCGCTATCCGCGACCAAGCCGGCACGGTAATTGGTGCTATCAGCGCCTCAACTCCGACCATGCGCGCCAGCGAGGAGCACGTTGCATCAATGCGCGATGAGATCATCGCCGCAACGCGCGCACTCTCCGCTGAATTCGGCGGTCCGGGCTCACAATCCAGCACTCATCGGGCCGTGGCTAATTGATTGATCGGCTTTTCTGACCATTTTTTTCGGGAGGCACCATGTACGCACCGGTCAGCGTGAAGACCGATCACAACGAATTTCCTATTCCGGATAGCCAGCGCGCCTGGGTGTTGGGTGATCCCGGTCAGCTCGCCATGGCGAATAAGCCGGTTCCGGTGCCAAGAAAGGCAGAAGTTCTAGTCCGCATCGACGCGGTGGCAATCTGTGCTACCGACCTTGAAATCATCTACCACGGCCCGCCGGCATTGATTCAGGGCGGCTTGCCATTCAACAAGAATTTCACACCCGGTCATGAGTACATGGGCACTGTTGTGGCGCTTGGACCTGGTGTCGATGAATACAGAATCGGTCAGCGCGTGGCGGTTGAGATTCACGCCGGTTGCGGACAGTGTAAACGGTGCCGTGAGGGCATGTACACGTCATGCCACAACTACGGGCTCAATTACGGCAATGTGGACAAAGGCCACCGCGCGAACGGATTCACGACCGACGGCGGATTCTGCGAATACCAGGTGAACAACATCAATACCTTGGTCGCAATTTCCGATGAGATGACAGATGAGGAAGGGACTCTCGTCGTCACAGCCGGAACCGCGATGTACGCGCTCACCGAACTCGGCGGGCTGGTCGCGGGCGAAAGTGTCTGCGTCACCGGGCCTGGTCCAATTGGTCTAATGGCCGTTGCGGTGGCGAAGGCGCTTGGCGCCCAGCCGGTAATCCTCACTGGAACGCGCGATAATCGACTTAAGATCGGCCTCGAACTGGGTGCCGATGCCGTCGTCAATATCCGGAAGGAGCCCGATGTTGTTACGGCCGTGAAGAAGCTCAACGGCGGCAAGGGCGTCGACTATGTTGTCGAATGCTCCGCGGCCACCAGCGCCGTCAACGACGCCGTGCGTATGGTCAACCGCGGTGGGCGCGTCTGCCTTGCCGCGTTTGCGCACGAAGAAGTGCCAGTGGATGTCGCGCATATTGTACACAACAACATCTATGTTTACGGCATCCGGGGTGAGGGCAAGAGTGCGACTCATCGGGCCGAGGCGTTCATGAGACAAAAACGGTTCGACGCGACGAAGATTCATACCCACACGTTTCCACTCGACGACCTTCCAACGGCAATCCGATACGCCAAGGACAGAATCGAGGATGCTATCAAGGTGGTCGTGAAAGCGAAGATTAACGCCGCCCAAAAGGAAGTGGCGGCGTGACGCTTCTCCCTTCCGGCAAATGGGGTTTCCGGGGAGTGCGATGCTGACTTGCGATGGAGAACTACAAGCAAAAAAATGGGCGGACGAGCACATCCGGCTTTGTCAAATATTTTCTGCCATCGGCGCTGGACGTGCCGCGCGTCAATTCAATCAGTATCGAGGACCCCGATCCCATCGGCCCCTAGGGAAAGGGCGTTGGCGAGCCAGCGATGGTGCCAACCATCCCGCCAATAACGAATGCAATGTATGATGCGGTCGGCGTACGCGTTACCGACCTTCCTGCGACGCCTCCGCAATAGAAACCGCACGGCGCGAGCCGCTGAGCTGAGAAGCAGAGGATAATCCAGGGAGAATAATATGAAGAGGATTACCGCACTCACGGCACTGGTAGCGCTATTACTGCTGACCGTGGCATTTGTGCACGCGCAGCAATTTCCCAGCCGCAACATAGTCATGATCGTGCCATTTCCCGCCGGTGGACCAAGCGATACGGTCGCTCGCATCACGGCCGATGGCATGAGCCGCCATCTCGGTCAGAACGTTGTGATCGAAAATGTCGGCGGCGCCGGCGGTACAATTGGTGCGACTCGCGCAGCGGAAGCAAGCCCGGATGGCTACACCATTTTCGCCGCCAGCATGGGCCCGGTCATCGCGGCGCCTTCCTTCTACCCAAATTTGAAATACGACTCGACGAAGGATTTCGAGCCAATTGGCATGAGCGCGAATGCTCCGGCGGCGATTGCGGTGAAGAATGATCTACCTGCCAAGAACGTGAAAGAGTTCGTTGAATATGTTCGCAAGAATGGCGCCAACGTGAAACAGGCCCACGGGGGTGTCGGCGCTACCTCGCATATGGCGTGCCTGCTCTTTAACAAGATTTTCGAGCTTAAGCCGACGCTGGTCGCCTATCGCGGCACGGGCCCGGCGGTGAACGATCTTGTGGGCGGCCATATCGATTTCCTCTGCGAGCAGGCGGTGAGCTTGGTGCCCAGCATCCAGGCGGGCAAAATCAAAGCTATCGTCATTTCGGCCGATGAGCGGCTTGCCGCGCTGCCGGATGTCCCCGGCGCGAAGGAAGCCGGCGCGCAGGACTACCAGCTTAATGTCTGGAGTGCGGTATACGCACCGCGTGGCACTCCGAAGGAGATCGTCGTGAAACTCGCCGATGCGCTCGACAAAACGCTGGACGAACCAGAGACGGCCGAAAAGCTTGCCAAGCTTGGCGTCACCGTGCCACCGAAGGCCGAACGTGGAGGAGTATTCCTGCGCAAGACGGTCGCGGCGGATATTCCACGTTGGGCGCCGATTCTGAAAGAGGCTGCCGAATCCACCAAGGCCAACTGATTATCTGATGCTCGATCCAGAGAAGGCCGATTGTTCAAGCGCGCGAGCGCGCTCGCGCGATCGCCAGGGCAGGCGGTGGATTCCGGCGGCTCCAGCCGGCGGGTTGTCGAAGATGCCATCCGCTTAATTGGGGCACCCTGCTTACGCTCTGGAACATTGGTGATCTCGAGGTTATGTCGCGGCGAAGCCGCCCCGCTCGCCTTCCCAGGAGGAACGTCTCCACGCCTTTGGGAGTTCCTAACGCGGCGTGAATTCGTGGGTGCGGAACTTTGCCCGGAGCCCTTGGGAGAATAAAGAATGACCGAGTCAAAACACCGGCGAACCGACAAGTTTGACAAATCGGTGCGCGAAAATATCGAAGAGGAGCGCGAGCGGGACAAGCGTCAGGAAGACGAGGTCGCTACGAGTTCGGACGACAGTTTTCCTGCCAGCGACCCGCCGAGTTTTACCGGAGTGACGAGCGCGGCAGACGTGGAAAAGGGAAGAAAAAGGCGCTTTGAGCGCGCGACTAGGTGAATTCCCTGTTTAGCAGCTTCTCGGCATTGCCGGAAAAAATCTTGCGTTGCTCCGGGATTGGCAGACCCAGGCCTTGGACAGTCTTGATCGTGGGTGCAATCGGTCCGAGCGGTGCGTCGGTAGCGAACACGACTCGACCGGCGCCAAAAAATTCCAGGCCGCACCGCGTCGCCGGAACCCCACCGCCGAACATGGCGGTGTCGGCATAAAAATCGTGAAGATATTCCATGTGCGGCCGCTTTAAGGACGGCAGGATTTTTGAATAGTCCTCGTCCGATGTGCGCTGTCCCAGCACTTTCAGGCCTGGGCCAACGCGCCCGTCGTAATAAGGGATCATGCCGCCCAGATGATGGGTGATGATCTTCAACCTCGGATAGCGATCGAACAGGCCCCAGAACACCATCCGCACCATGGCGACCGATGTTTCGTAAGGCCAGTGAAAGCACCACCACATTTCAAAGCGTGATTTCTTCTCGGCGGGATAGTCGGGCATTGCCGATGTGCCGACCGGATGCAGCCAGATGGGCAGATCAAGTTCGGCCATGGTGGCAAAGATCGGTTCGAACTCAGGATCGTCGAGGGGCCTCCCTGCAACATTGGTGTAAAGCAACACACCGCTTGCGCCGAGTTCGTGCGCGGCGCGGCGCGCCTCCGCGACCGAGCCTTCGACGTCGGTCATACAAAGTGCGGCCGCAAATCCAGGGAACCGTTCAGGGTGTTTCCGACACAGTTCAGCCATCGCGTCGTTGGCGATGCGGGCGAGATTCAATCCAACATCCGGCCTGGCAATGTCCTCGATTGAAGGATTTGGCAGCGAAATGATCTGCCGGTAGTCACCGAACTCGTCCATCTCCCTGAAGCGCGCGTCGAGATCGAACAGCTTGGTGACACCGCGCAGCCGCTTGCCGATATTCTCCAGGTTCGGCGCTACGCGAGTCATTTCCTGGAAATAGCGCTCGGGAAATATGTGGCAATAAATGTCGATAATCGGGCTCATGGTTTTCCTGCCGTTTCTTTTTTCAGCACGAGATGTCGTCGCAGTGGCAGCGCCTGCCAGTTGAAGCGTTCCGCGATCAGGCCCCAGAGCCCCTTAGGCGCCCAGAGCATGACAACGATGGCGACTGCACCCATCATCAGCAAATAAAGACTGCCGAGATCAGATAATGTCTGGCGAAGCACGAAGAAGATAATCGTGCCAATAATCGGCCCCTCGATTCGTCCGATGCCGCCGATGACGGTGATGAAAATAACGAACGCGGTCCAGTCGTTCACGCTGAAGGCCGTGTCAGGCGAAATGCGTAGCTTCTGCAAAAAAATAAGCGCGCCAATCATAGACGTGCCGAAAGCGGTCAGTACATACACGAAAAGCTTGGTTCGGCCGACATCGATGCCATTACTTTGCGCCGCCAGTTCGTTATCGCGGATGGCTGTAAGCGCGAGACCATGACGCGAGCGAAGAAGGGCCACGATTGCTCCGAGAACGATGACTGTAAGCGCCAGCGCCAACCAATAGGTTTCGAATTCGCGCATCTGCCGAGTCGGGGCCATGGCCAGCACTACGGATACAGGCAGGCTAATGCCGGACCCGCCACCGAGCACAGAGATCTGCGAGGCAAGCAGCCGGAACACTTCGGCCACGACCCACGTACCGATAGCAAAATAGGCCCCTCGCAGACGAAAAATCAGTCCCGCTACTGGGATTGCCACAAGTGCGCCGATCAGACCGGCGCTCGCGATCGCCGCGATCGGATGCACGTCCAGAAAAATGGTCAGCATGAACAACAGATATCCGCCGAGGCCGACGTAGGCCTGCTGGCCAACGGACACCAGGCCGGCGTATCCGGCGAGCAGGTTCCATAAACTTGCCAGCGCCACGAACGTGAATATCTCCGCAAGCAGCCGCAGCGTCTGCCGGTCGCCCCAGTACGGCGCAAAGGCCAATACGAGGAGCGTCACGCCGATAAGCGCGATGCCGACGCTGCTGGAGAGGGTGGCGTGCTCAACCCGGCTCATCCCGACACCTTCGGAAACAGGCCTTGTGGCCGCACCGCAAGAACGGCGAGGAACATGATGTGACCAGCGAGCAACTGCCAGCCCGGATCGATTTGTGCGCCAATCGCCTGCGAGACTCCCAAAATAATGCCGCCCGCCAGAGTTCCCCACATGCTGCCCAGTCCTCCGATGATCACTGCCTCAAAGCCAAAGATCAGCCGCGCTGGCCCAATGGCAGGATCGAAATTGGCACGGATGGCGAGAAAGACACCCGCGATGGCGATTACCGCGAGCGACAAAGCCATCGCCACCGCAAAAACGTGACGGGTATCAAGGCCCATCAATTGCGCCGTGGACTGATCATCGGACGTGGCCCGGAAAGCGCGGCCAAGTGCCGTGCGGTAGAACAACATCTGCAGGCCGGCAATGACGGTTACCGCAACGATGAATTGGATGAGTGGCAGAATGCCAATCCAGACGCCGGGCATTAACGGGAATGCCTCAACCTCGATCGGACCTGCCTGCAGTTTACGGCTATCGGCGGTGAACAACTGCAACAGCCCGTTCTGGATGATGATGGAAAGACCGAACGTCACCAGCAGTGGAGGCAGCAAATCGTCGCCAAGGGTGCGGTTGAGCAAGCCCCGTTGTAGCGCGTACCCGATAATCGCCATGGCAGGCGCGACAAGCAGTAGCGATGTCAGGGGATTCAGGGCCAGTTCCTGCGTTACCACCAGCGCAATGTACGCGGCGAGCACAATCAAGTCGCCATGAGCGATGTTGACCAGTCGCATCACGCCGAAGATGAGCGAAAGGCCGGCAGCGAACATGGCGTAGAGGCCCCCGATCAACACGCCTTGCAGGATGATGTTGAACCATTGCATCCCGTCACACCCCGAAATAAGCCGCCAAGATCCTCTCGCGGGTCAGTTCGCGCGCTGGTCCTTGCAGCGATATGCGGCCTTCCTGCAGGCAATAGACGTGACTTGCCGCGCGCAGGGCCTGCATGATGTCCTGTTCGACAATGATTAACGACGAGCCTTCCGCAATGATTTGCGGCATCCGCGCATAGATGTCGTGCACGACGATTGGCGCAAGGCCAAGACTGATTTCGTCGCAAAGCAGCAGCCGTGGGTTTGTCATCAATGCACGGCCGATTGCAGCCATCTGCTGCTGCCCGCCAGACAATGCAGGTGCAGGAAGTTGGCGTCGCTCTGCCAGCACGGGGAACAGTTCATAGACGCGCGCGAGTGTCCAAGGGCCGGGCCGCCGCGACTGGCCGCCAATCAATAAATTTTCTTCTACCGTCAGTGATGGAAACAGTCGGCGGCCTTCCGGCACCAGAGCAATGCCTCGCTGGAGGACATCGAAGGCCGGCGTTTGCGTGGTCGGCGCGCCATCAAAGACAATTTCGCCGCTGTGCGGATGCATCAGCCCGGCAATGCTTTTTAGAAGCGTGCTCTTCCCCGCACCATTGGCACCGATCACCGCGATGACCTGGTCGGCCTCAATAGTCAACGACACGCCAAACAGCGCCTGAAAGTCACCGTAGAATGAGTCGATCGCCTTGACCGCTAGTAGAGGTGAGTCAGGCATCTGCGGCAATTCCCATATAAATCTCAGCTACCTGCGGATTGCGGATAATGCTGTGAGGCTTGCCGTCGGCGATAAATCTTCCGCCATGCAGAACAAGTAAACGGTCGACAATGGCCAGCAGGGCGTGTACAACATGTTCAATCCAGATAATAGAAACGCCACTCGCGCGGACCTGTTTGATCAACGCGACAAGCACTGCACTCTCGTGTTCGGTGAGGCCGCCTGCAACCTCATCGAGGAGCAGCACGCGGGGTTTCGTCGCCAGTGCGCGCACCAATTCAAGCCGTTTGCGGTCGAGCAGTGTCAAGCCGCCAGCCCGCTTGTTCGCCTTGTCAGCCAAACCGCAGCGTTCAAGTAATTCCGCACAGCGGTCATAGACTGCGGTTTCGCTTTGGCCGGAGCCAAATGCAGCGGCAACGACCACGTTCTCGAAAACCGTCATGCCAGAGAATGGCTGCGGGATCTGGAACGAACGCGCCAGTCCCTTCCGACAGCGGAGTTCCGCGGGCAACCGTGTAATATCCTCGCCCGCGAACAGCACGCGGCCCGAGTCGGGCGCAAGCGTGCCGGTGGCAATACCGAATAATGTCGTCTTGCCAGCTCCGTTTGGGCCGATGATGCCGAGTGCTTCGCCGTCACTGAGGGCAAGATCGACGTCGTCCGCAACGACCACGGCGCCGAACCGTTTTGAGATATTTTCCAACGCAAGGATCGCCGCCATGTTCAAGTTGCTCCGCGGTCATGCGCGGGCTTTAGCCCGCGCATCCCAATCGAGAAGGCACGAGGCCTTCCTGAACGAGATGGCCGGGACAAGCCCGGCCATGACGCTGATTAGTTAGGAAATCGGCTTCAGTTTGCCTCCCACCGGGATATTCGGCGCGGTCTTATTTTCGGTGATGACCAGGTCGAACTTGCCGTTATTTCGCTGCCATTGTCCGGCGACCAGCGGCGTCTTCGTAACGTTTTTCACCGGCGCTCCGGTCCACTGAATCGGGCCGACGATCGACTGGTAATCGGTCGCCACAATCGATGCGAGAATGGAATTCGGATCGCCCAGATTCTTCGCGCGCTTGAGTACGTCGATTGCCACCTCGAACAACGCGTGCTGGAAGCCGATGGGCTGCGTCCATGGCCGGTTCGAGGCCGAGATATACGCGTCGGTAAGCTGCTGACAGCTTTGACCCGTGAGGCCTGATTTGAAC
>Ga0126384_10000224_pt1 | contig 29209 bp, 17 predicted proteins | sample PanSoiMetPlot_36_FD_92543 | JGI IMG/M metagenome (GOLD analysis project Ga0126384, IMG submission 92543) | Tropical forest soil microbial communities from Panama - MetaG Plot_36 | ecosystem: Environmental > Terrestrial > Soil > Tropical forest > Bulk soil | place: Panama | collected 2016-02-17 | reverse complement strand
CTGGTTGAAACGGTATTACGGCCCGGGCCCAACCGTGAAAGCTTCCTCAAAGAAGGCACTCCCCACCGTCCGCGACTAAGATTCTGAGTTGACTGATTGATCGCTGCGTAAGCCAAGCTGGGTTTCAAATCCGCAATCCGCAATCCGAAATCCGCAATTCTTTACATTCCGATGCCCTTGAGATGATAACGCTCGGTGTCGTAGTAACGCTCAACGTCAACGGTATTGATCTTCCCAAGCACCTCAGTGATATCTACCAAAGACAGATCACACGCGGGCGCTATACCGCGCGCCGATACCATCATTCCAAACTTACCAGCAGCGATGGCTTCCGCCGCTCGCGCTCCGAACAAGAGACCCATAATGCGATCGACAGGGCTGGGTGGACCGCCGCGCTGCGGATGACCGAGCATCACCGTGCGTGATTCGTAAGGAGTCTCAGTCTTGATACGCTGTGAAAGAACCTCTCCAATGCCCCCAAGACGCACGTGTCCGAAGGCGTCATGGCCGCTTTCGAGCGTAACAATCTCGCCACCTTCAGCTCGAGCTCCTTCCGCCACTACGATCACAGAATAGCGTGGACGCTGAGAGAGCCCCCGACTCAAACCCGGTTCTCCCAGTCGTTCTCTTAACAACTGAAAGACTCGATCGTAACTGAAGGGCTGTTCCGGGATAAGAATGATGTACGCCTGTCCTGCAACACCTGACCAAAGCGCGAGGTGTCCTGCATGCCTGCCCATTACCTCAATGATCTGGACCCATCCATGCGAGCCGGCAGGGGTGCGCGAGCGCTCAATGATTTCAGTGATGTTCCGCAGAGCCGTATCGAAGCCGAGCGTGTAATCCGTTGCCGCAAGATCTTTGTCAATGGTCTTTGGTACGCCGACGATGCGGGCTCCTTGCTTCGCCAGCCTCGCAGCCACGCCGAGAGTATCTTCACCGCCACAGGCAACTATCGCATCGAGCTTCAGCCGTGCAATGTTAGTGAACACTTCTTCCGAACGATCGATGGTCTGTCCTTCCTTGCTCGTTTGCTTGAAAGGGTTGGTTCGCGACGATCCTAGATTAGTACCTCCATCACGATCCCAGCGTCGCACGGTCTCACGATCGAGTGGCTGAGATTCGGGTAGCGGATCGAGTAAGCTTCGCCAGCCATCAAACAATCCAATTATCTCGAGTCCCAGTTCGGACCCGCGGTAGACAAGTCCTTTGATTGCTGGATTCAAACCAGGTGCATCGCCACCGCCAGTCAACACACCAACTCGCATCGATTCAGTCATGTCAATAATCTTCTCATTGAATTTCACAAGTGTCTATTACACGTGTGTTAATCATCAGATTCGTTCTTGGGCAGCAACAATGCTGAAGATATAACGGTAGCGCCCGAAGCCTCAGAGCATTTCTTTACGCTTAATGGGCGCATACCGCTTGGCTGTAGTATCATGCCATACCCGTGCGGCCCGGGAGTTGACGGAACTCGATGGAGGGGAGAAATATGGGAGGCACTGACAGGACGCTGGCGTCTCCGCATGTCTAAAGCATAGACTACATACAAGATGAGCAACCTACGAGTCTCCCCAACAACTCACTCGGAAAAGGCAGGGTCAGTGTTTGCCGCTGATCTTGGAGGTACGCATCTGCGCGCCGCCGCTGTCGATGGTGCGGGGAACATCCGTTGCCGCTTAAAGCAGAATACGCCTGATACTGAAAAGCCCGAGGGGATCGTCCAGGCACTGGTGAAGGCGGTCCGCGATTGTGAAGCCCAGAGCCCAGGCAACATCAGCGCAGTCTCCGTTGCGGTTCCCGGCACGGTGAATGTTGAAGCAGGCATTGTGGTCAAGGCGCCGAATGTACCTGGTCTCGATGGGTTTCCATTGGCGGCCGCTTTGAGCGGAGAGCTTAAGAAGCCTGCACTGCTCGAGAACGATGCGAATGCTGCTGCGGTTGGTGAGATGTGGCAGGGCGCGGCCCGAGACTGCAGCGCGATTGTTTGCGTGACGCTGGGAACAGGGGTTGGTGGTGGAATCATCCTGGACGGAAAGTTGTGGCGCGGAGCCGATGGGTCTGCAGGCGAGATTGGTCACATGAGTGTCGATCCGTTTGGTGGCGTTGCTTGTCCATGTGGCAGTTTTGGATGTCTCGAGATCTTTGCAGCAGCAACAGCCATTGTTCGGATGACTCGCGAAGCGCAACCCCAATATCCGAATTCAGTCCTGAACAAGAGTGAGAATCTGACTTCGGAGCAGGTTTATTGTGCAGGGATTCAAGGCGATCAACTGGCGCTCGATGTCTTTCACCGGATGGGTGCTTATCTTGGTATCGGGTTGGCCAACCTGATCAATATCCTTAATCCGGAAATGATTGTAATTGGCGGTGGGGTAGCGAACGGATGGGATTTATTTGCGGGCCCCATGCTTGAACAAGTATCGGCGCGTGCGTTTCCTCTTCCCGCAAAGCGCGTCCGCATCGTTCGTGCCGCTTGCGGTGACGACGCCGGTTTGCTCGGTGCCGCCCGCCTCGCTCTGCAGTAATAACCAGAAGGCAGATTCGCCGCGGATGCACGCGGAGAAACGCGGATCTGAAAAGATAGAACCGGTTTTAAGATCCGCGTTTATCCGCGTGCATCCGCGGCGAATTCTTTTCGTTCTTACAGCCGGGGTGGCGCTGGTTTATTTGGCTTGTCCCAGGCATTCGCGCCCACCACTTTCAATTTCCGTTTGTAAATCTTGTCACCGCAGGTCGCGTAAAGAGTGTCGAAGTGTTCGCCCCCGAATGCCAGATTTGAAAGCCTTCGATTGGGCGTCGGAATAATGCACTGCACTCTGCCGGCCTGATCGCAGACTTGAATTCCCAACGCCGTCGCCACGTAGAGTCTGCCGTCGCGATCGACGCGAATACCATCGGCATTGCTCTGGTCGCTCGTGTCCGGCACATGCAACCAGTAATAACGTTGCTTGTCACGTAAGGTGCCATCAGCCTGAATGACGTAACTATAAACCCAGTGCGAACGGTAATCGGCGACATACAGCAGAGACTGATCGGGCGAAAGAGTTATGCCATTGGCATACTTCAGACCGGTATCTACTACTGACTTGCTGCCGTCCGGCTTGATCAACCAAACGGAACTGGGAGCGATGACGTCGTCAGGCGGTGGGTTAGTGACGTAGATGTTGCCGTTGCTTGCCACCACGATGTCGTTGCCGACAAAGCCTTCTGCCACTACCTTGGGTTTTCCGGTTGGATCATAAGCCATTACCGACTTTGCCCCTGCGTCCACCACGTAAAGTCGACCGTCAGGGCCAAACGCCTGGCCATTGCCTCGCTTTGAGTCGCTGATAAATGCGGTAACTTTGCCGTCAAGTCCTATCTTGTACGTCTTGTTATTTGGACCATCAGTGAAAAAGATTTCGCCCCTGACGTTCGCCGCCGGACCTTCAGTGAATCGGTAGCCTTCCGAGACCAGTTGCCAGCCTTCGCCTGGGATCAGAATATCTTTCAGCGTTTGATTTGAACTCGCCCCTGCTTTCACCGGTGCCGGCCAGTCATGCCAAAGCCAGCGCATAGCATCGGGAAGGATGGCAGTCGCATGCGCACCGGAATGCGCGCCTTCACCCCAAACGTGTTTCACTTCATAGCCGGCGAACGCAAGCGATCGCTCCATTGTTTGGTTAGCCATCCACCAGTCACCGCCATAGATGTTCAGATCGTTGGAACCGTCCTGTAGAAACACTCGAATTGGTTTTGGCTCATACTTGCGTAGCAGTGCGTGATAACGCAGACCACCGCGCAGATCAACGTAGGTTCCAATCGAGCTGAACACTCGGCTGAATGCATCCGGACGTTCCCACGCGACAGTGAAAGCAGCCATAGCTCCACTGCTTGCGCCGGCAATAGCGCGATCGTTGCTGTCATGCGAGAGTTTTATCGCACGACCGTCTGTTGCTTGCCTGGTTTCTGCGTCCGGTAAGAGTTCCTCCAGTAAGAACCGCGCATAATTGTCTCCCAGCCCGTCATACTCATAACTGCGATTGAAACGATCCAGAGCCATATTCCCATCAGCTGCCTTTACGACTCCGGGACTTATGAAGACACCGATCGTGATTGGCATCTCTTTTTTGTGGATAAGATTGTCAAAAACAACGGGAGCCTCCCAGCGAACTCCGTCCTGCATCACGAAGACGCAGGCTGGATGGTCCGGCTTGTATTGGATTGGAATGTAGATCCAATAATCGCGCGTGGTTCCCGGAAAGATTTTGGACTTATCAAAGGTGAACTTGAGGAGCTCACCTTTCGGAACGCCGGGTTGCGGCTTTGAGTCCGGCCCCGGAGTAGGGTCAGGTGTCTGCGCGAACGCTGCAAGACCGACACAAAAAACAACGACAAGCGAAAATACCCCGTTGCGAAGTTTCATCGATTAAACCTCCGGGCGCACGAAGTTCTACGTGCCCGGCCCTTCTTTCATTTGATTTGTAGATCTGAAGAATTGCGAATTGCGGCGCTCATATTAACGTCTTGCGCGTCCGTGCGCGAAGAATTCTTTCCTCGACTCATAGAAATGGCAGGCAGTCAGGTCACTACCACGCAGTAGCGATGGGTCCCTATTGAAATGCACTGACCTTTGTAGCGCGAGTTGGACCACCGCTACCGAAGCTGTGAATAAAATGGCTAGCGGCCGTGTTGAGTATGACTCTTTATCATTCTCGCCCGGTTTCAACCGGGCGTACCGAGCCCTCTCTCCGACAGTTCGTAACCGTTTCAACGGTTTCTGGTAGCGGCGACGCAAGGGAAAACTTGAAACGGTTAGAGGCCTTCTGACTGCGGTGCGCCGGCCATCTGGTTGAAACCTCAGGTGTGAATGAGAGAGATTAGGTCCAAACTCGGATGCGTTTAATTCTTTCACAGCTCTACCGCGTGGTGGTGCTGATCTGATATATCGACGTTGACAAAGCTTGGGAAACGGCGATAACCTTGCGCCACTGACCCAAACGGGACTTGCATAGACAGATTTCGATGAAAACCACTGCAATCACAAACCTGATTGGAAGCCATATTATTAGCACCTGCAGCTGCGTCCAGATGTGTTGTCGTGTGTGTCAGCAACACTCAGGCGGACCAGGCAGGACTTAGATTGAATTAATCATATTTTCAAAGTCACCTGGGCCGCTCAAACGAGCGGCCCTTTTTGTTGCGCCGTGCGCAGGAAGGAAAAACCGAGTGTTGATAACTTCCGAAGCCAAACCGATTGCCATTTTCTACGAGCACCCGGACTGGTTCCGGCCGCTGTTTGCGGAGCTGGATAGACGTGGGATTTCCTATCGTTTGATCGAGGCCGGTAAGCATCAATACGAGCCCGGCGAGACGGACGAAGAATTCTCGCTATTGTTCAATCGTATGAGCCCGTCAGCTTACCTGCGCGGAAACGGCCAGGCGATCTTCTACACCCACAATTATATTCAGCACCTGGAGCGTCTCGGAAAGCGTGTCATCAATGGCAACGCTGCATTCCAGGTCGAAACTTCAAAGGCACTGCAGCTTTCTCTGCTTGCGTCACTGGGTCTTTCCTATCCGCGAGCCCGAGTCATTAATCATCCGTCACTCGCGCCGCAAGCAGCACGCGGTCTCCGGTTTCCAGTGGTAGTCAAAGCCAATGTTGGTGGCAGCGGCGCCGGTGTAGTGCTGTACGAGTCTGCCGCAGCTCTCGAGCGCGCCACAGCCGCCGGCACAATAGATCTCGGCATTGACTACACGGCTTTGGTCCAGGAGTTTGTCCCGGCGCGTGACGGCCACATCACGCGGGTCGAGACCCTGAATGGAAAATACTTGTACGGCATCAAAGTCTTTACCACCGGCGAGAGTTTCAACCTTTGTCCTGCCGATATTTGTCAAACAACAGATGGTGTGGAGTTAACTCGCATGGCCTGCCCGCTGGACGCGCCTCGAACAGGATTGCAGGTTGAAAGTTACACACCGCCTGACGACGTTATCGCCTCGGTCGAACGAATCGTGCAGACCGCGAAAATTGATGTGGGTGGCGTTGAATACCTGATAGATGATCGCGACGGTTCGTTGCTTTATTACGACATTAATGCTCTCTCAAATTTTGTCGCCGACGCGCTTCGGGTGATTGGTTTTGACCCGCATGAACGGCTCGTCGACTTTTTAGAAGAGGAGGCAAACAAATGCGCTACGGTTACTGGCTACCAGTTTTCGGCGGTTGGCTAAGAAACGTCGACGACGAAGGGATGGAAGCGACCTGGGAGTATAACAGCCGGCTCGCGCGGCGCAGCGAGGAGATTGGCTACGATCTGACGTTAATAGCAGAGCTCAATCTCAACGACATCAAAGGCATTCACGCCCCCTCGCTTGATGCGTGGTCGACGGCTGCGGCGCTGGCGGCCGTTACGCGACGGCTCGAGTTAATGGTCGCGGTGCGGCCGACGTTCCACAATCCTGCTCTGCTCGCCAAGCAGGCTGCGAATATCGATCACATCAGCAACGGTCGACTTTCACTCAATGTGGTTTCGTCGTGGTGGGCCGATGAAGCTAAGAAGTATGGCGTGCATTTTGAGCAGCACGACGATCGTTACGCTCGCACTGAAGAATGGCTGTCTATTGTGGATGCGGTGTGGAAGCACGACGACTTCTCGTTTGCCGGGAAATACTATTGTCTGGACCGCACCGTTCTACAGCCAAAGCCAAAGTCAAAGCCGCGGCCTGTAATTTATGCCGGCGGAGAATCTGAAGCGGCTAAGGATCTGATTGCTCGATTCTGTGATGCATACGTGATGCACGGCGACGAGCCTGCACGCGTCGGAGCAAAGATTCAGGACCTCTCCGCAAGGCGTGAAAAGCTGGGGCTTGAACCACTCAAGTTTGGACTGGCTGCGTTTTCGATCGTGCGCGACACTCCGGACGAGGCTGGCAAGGAATTGGCGCGTATCACTGATGTTAAGGCATCGGCTGCAGGTTACGAGAATTATCAACAGTGGCTTTCAGGAACGCAGCTGGAACAGCGGGTCTCACTCGAGGACTATTCGGTATCAAACCGTGGCTTGCGCTCGGGGCTGGTGGGGACACCGGAGCAGATCTCGGAACGAATTGAGGAATTCCAGCGCGTTGGAGTCGACCTATTACTGCTGCAATGCAGTCCCCAGCTCGAAGAGATGGAGCGCTTCGCTGAGACGGTCATTCGCCCCACCGCCGCCGCCACGGCAGCAGCGTGAGGTAAGAGACCGCTCATCGTAACCATCGCTTCGGCTTCGCCGCTGGATGTGAGGCGAGGGCTCCGCCCCGCCGCCACGGACCCCCTCATCTTCCCTGGGCTTCGCCCCTCTCGCTTCGATTTTCACTTGCCAGTTCGTCCGCGGGTAGTCTATCGTTCGCGTCCAAAACTTCTCGCGGGAGAAACCACTTAATGAAAAGTGCAAAGAGACTGCTGTTACTTCCGGTATTCGCATGCCTCGCGTTGTTACCGGTAACGCAAGCGAGCGTTTCATCTACCTCGACTCCAGAACTCCAAACCCGTCCAGCTCCTGCATTGACCTTTGATGTGCGCCGGTTCGGGGCAAAAGGCGACGGAAAAAACTTGGATAGCAGCGCCATCAACAAAGCGATCGATGCCGCGGCTGCGGCCGGCGGCGGAACAGTTTTCTTTCCCGCCGGTGACTTTCTTTCAGTTTCCATTCGCTTGAAAAGCAATGTCGCGCTTTATCTGGACCAGGGCGCAACCATCGTAGCTGCTGAAACGAAGCCGGGCGTCGCTTATGATTTGCCGGAACCGAATCAATGGGACGCCTATCAGGACTTTGGCCACAGTCATTGGCACAACAGCCTCATCTGGGGCGAGAACCTTGAAAACATTTCTATTCTTGGGCCCGGTCGCATCTGGGGCAAAGGCCTGGTACGCAGCGGCAGTCAATCGCGCACGAAAGAACAGAATGATGCGCTTGGGAAAGCTCCTCCCGATCCGGCGAGAGGTCCGTTTGGCTATCCGAATCCGCGCGACGCTGTCGAGCCAGGTTGGGGCAACAAATCTATCAGTCTGAAGCTATGTCGCAACGTCGTCATTCGCGACATATCAATTCTTCATGGCGGGCACTTTGCGATTCTCGCTACCGGCGTCGATAACCTGACGATTGACAATATCAAGATCGACACCAATCGCGATGGTATTGACGTGGATGCTTGTAAGAACGTGCGAATCTCGAATTGTACGGTCAACTCGCCGTTTGACGATGGTATCTGCCCGAAGAGCTCGTACGGGCTGGGCTACGCGCGCGTCACCGAGAATGTGACCATCACGAATTGTCAGGTGAGCGGGTATGACGAAGGCACGCTCCTTGATGGCACCTACAAGCGGAATTTTCGTAACGCAAATGATACCTTCAGCCCGACTGGAAGGATTAAGTTCGGCACCGAATCCAATGGCGGCTTCAAAAACATCACCATCTCGAATTGCGTGTTCGACTATTGCCGTGGGCTCGCGCTTGAAGCCGTTGATGGCGCTCAGCTCGAGGACGTCACGATCACCAACCTCACCATGCGCGATATTAGTAACTCACCCATTTTCGTGCGCCTGGGAAATCGAGCGCGTGGGCCAAAGGAGAAGACCACAGTGGGCGCGCTGCGACGCGTCATTATAAGTAATGTCGTCGTCTACAATGCCGATCCCAGATACTCCTCAATCATCAGTGGCATTCCTGGTCATAGGATCGAAGACATCCTGTTGAGCAACATTCGAGTTTATTCACGCGGCGGTGGAACAAAGGAGCAGGCTGCGCTCGATCCGCCTGAGAAAGAAGACACCTATCCGGAGCCGACCATGTTTGGTGAGCTGCCTGCTTACGGTTTCTTCATCCGTCACGTGCAAGGGCTGCAAATGAATGATATCGATTTGCGTTACCTGAAGGATGATGTGCGTCCAGCGTTTTGGATGCGCGATGTTAGCGGGGCTGATTTCTATCGCTTGCGCGCGCAGCACGGCGCCGAAGTGCCAACATTCTTTTTAATGGATACGGAGAACTTCAGCCTGCAACAGAGTTGGCCACTCCCAGACATACGGCTTGATCGGGTGCCATCAAAGAAGCTATAGCAGTCCGATAAACTTCAGTTTGTCGTTAGGTGCATGGGGTTCAAGACACAGGGAAACACGGATGACACGGATAAGAAGGAAAAGCCTGATCTGTATCCGTGTTCATCTGTGGCTCGTCTGTTTCGCGAGTCGTCGACAAGCTAAAGCTTATCGGACCTATCGGACTTTGTATGTGCGAGTGATGTTCTTTGCGGGAATCGCGACGGTGTAGGACTTACCGTCGCCGGCGACGGAAAGCTTGATGAATTCACCCTGACACTGCTCGGCGTCATTGGCAACAAAGTCAGGCGAAGCATTCTCACCATCACTTGTACGCACGTTGCGATGCAATTGATAGATCGCTTCAACGCCGGGAGTGGTTTTCAAACTCGCATAAGTGCGAGGCTCACCACCCTTGCGCGGTCCGTTACCGATTATTGCTACGCGCGGCTGCAATCCGCGAATGAGTTCCGGATTGTTGCTCGAATCGAGCCCGTGATGATCTGCCTGGTAGACGTCGATCGCGCCAACCAGATTCTTCGGGCACACAAGCCGGTTCTCGATATTCCACGTCAGGTCTCCACCGTCAAAGAACCGAAACCGGCCAAAGCTGAGCAGGAAGCCGATGCTTTTGTTGTTGTCGCTCTTGTCTTCCGGTTGTGCCTTGAAATTCTCACCGCAAGGTTGGATCTGCGCCGCGCCCGGCTTTTCTCCGAGCACGATGCCATCAGCGGCGAGGACACGCACCTGCAACGGCGGCAAATACTTGACTGCCGGGCGCAACTTAATCGTGTCACCAGGCTTGAGTATGACCGATTTGTTCTCAACAGTTTTGCGATAAGCGTCTATCAAGGCGGGTTGAATGTCAGTTGTTAGCGGGTCCGGTATTCCATGATCGTAGAAGTTTTTGATCGGTATCAACTTTGATAAGTCCGGAACTCCGCCGACATGGTCCTGATGCCAGTGCGTTGTAATGTAGTGATCAATCTGGGAGAGACCAGCCACATCACGAGCCACGTGCGCTATCCGTTTTGAGTCGCGTTCGCCGGGGAAACCCGAATCGACGAGTAGCGATTCCCGCAGCGGCGTCACGATTAAGGTCGCGGCGCCACCCTCGACGTCGATGAAATAAATATCGAGCGCTTTAGTCGCAGGTGCTGCCTTAAGCTCCAGCCCGCAAATCATCAGAGCAAGCAAACCAAGAAGACAAAGTTTCACTGGTCTCACGAGTTCCTCCGTTATTAGCTGCCCCCAGCAAGACTAAATCGCTTTCCTGGTGAGCTTGCCGTCAATTAAGCGCCAGATTCCAAGCGGATTATCATTCTTCAGTTCTTCGGGCAAAGCGAAGTCGGGATAGTCCTGGTAACAAACCGTTCGCGTGAAACGAAACGCGGCGCGTGTTCCAACAGAAGTTGAGCGACCATCAGAGGTTGCCGGAAATGGACCGCCGTGCACCATCGCATGACCAACTTCCACTCCAGTAGGAAAACCATTAACAAGTATCCGGCCAGCTTTCTGTTCAAGGAGTCCGGCCAATTCAGTAGCCCGTCGTAATTCCGTTTGGGTTGCGTGGATTGTCGCAGTGAGCTGTCCTTCGAGGCGTCGTGCAACTTCAATTAATTGACTTGTCTCAGCATATGTAATCAGCAACGTGGATGGGCCAAAGACTTCGGCGCTCAAGTCCTCATCTGCAAGAAACGACTCGACCGTAGTCTGCAGCAGCGCCGCGCACGCGCCGCAGCCTTCCTTGATCCGTTCCGGGCCAGCGATCAATTTCACTCGTGAGCTGCGCACCAGCTTATCAATCCCATGGCAGTATGCGTCGCTGATGCCGAGCGTCAGCATGGTGAAATCTGGAGTGGCAGAGATAAGCTCGCGGAGCTTGTTCACGAATTCCTCACTGCCATCCTGCGGCAGAAAAATCAGGCCGGGATTGGTGCAGAACTGCCCCGCTCCAAGCGTCACCGAAGCGTGCAAGCCCGCAGCGATATCTCCTGCTCGTTCCGCCAGCGCGCCTGGAAAAATAAAGATCGGATTCACACTGCTCATCTCGGCGTAAAAGGGAATTGGCTCAGTTCGACTCGCAGCTGCTTGCAACAAGGCGAGACCGCCGGCGCGCGAGCCGGTGAATCCTCCAGCCTTGATCAAGGGATGCTTAACCAACTGCGTTCCTACTCCGTTTCCAGGTCCGAACAACACCGAGAAAACTCCTTCGGGCAGTTCACAGTGACGCACAGCTTCGCTCACAGCTAGTCCGACGAGTTCCGCTGTACCTGGATGAGCGTGATGGGCCTTGACGATCACCGGATTGCCCGCAGCTAACGCCGAAGCTGTATCGCCACCTGCTACTGAGAACGCTAGTGGAAAGTTGCTGGCGCAAAAGACGACGACCGGACCCAGTGGCTTGAGTAGCGAGCGCACGTCAGGCTTTCGAACCGGCGTGCGATTAGGATCTGCGGAATCTATACGAGCATCAACCCACGAGCCTTCCTCAACCAACTCCGCGAACAAGCGCAGTTGATTGCAGGTACGCTGAGTTTCACTGCGAATGCGGGCAACCGGTAGTGCTGTCTCTGCTACAGCACGAGGAGTCAGGGTCTCGTCGAGTTGCTCGATGTTGGCCGCGATGCGACGAAGAAACTTGCCTTTAACTTTTCCTGATGCATTGCGGTAGTGATGGAAAGCTCGATAAGCGAGGTCCGCTGCCTCATAGACCTCGGCTGTCGATGCATGCGAGTACCGTGGTTCGAGCGTTTTGCCGGTAGACGGATCGATTGCGGTGAATCCAGCTTCGGCTAACTTGCCACGTGCAAAACCGATGATTGATGTTCCGGAGAGCTTATACATTTTCAGACTTTTAATGAATCTCAGGTTCGGCCGTAGCGGCGCCGGCGTGCAGGAAATCAAAATCACAACCGCGCTCGGCCTGCGTGACATGCGCCGAGAATAAGGCGCCAAACCCACGTTCGTAACGCGGCTCAGGCTTGGTCCATTCCGCTCGCCGCCGGCTCAATTCTTCATCACTAACGCGCAAATCGAGACGGCGATTTGGTACATCGAGCTCGATGAGATCTCCATCACGCACGAGAGCCAGGGGACCGCCAACATACGATTCAGGTGATACGTGTAGCACACAGGCTCCGTACGAGGTACCGCTCATGCGCGCGTCCGAGATGCGAACCATATCTCGCACACCCTGCTGCAGCAATTTCTTTGGAATGGGGAGCATGCCCCACTCCGGCATTCCTGGGCCGCCGAGTGGTCCCGCATTCTGCAACACGAGAACCGAGTCTTTGTCAACATCAAGACCAGGATCATCCAGGCGCGCCTGCAGCTCGTCATAGTCTTTGAAGACAACAGCTCGTCCGGTGTGTTGTAGTAAGCGAGGCTCAGCTGCGACTGGTTTGATTACGGCACCGTTAGGCGCGAGGCTTCCGAACAAAACTGCAGTCCCACCGCTCACGCAAACAGGTTCCTCGAGGGAATGAATTACGTCCGGATTTATGACTCGAGCGGTCTCAATATTCTGACCGAGCGTTGTTCCCGACACCGTCAGGCAATTGAGATTCAACAGCTCTGTTAGCTGCTTAAGAAGGGCTTTAAGTCCGCCTGCGTAATAAAAGTCCTCCATCAAATACTGTCCCGTAGGCCGAAGGTTAGCGATCGTGGGTGTCCTTTGGGAGAGCTCGTCGAACCGTTTGAGGTCCAGCTCGACGCCGGCACGGCCAGCGAGCGCAATCAAATGAATAATCGCGTTGGTTGAACCGCCAATTGCCATGTCAACCGTTATCGCATTATCAAACGAATCCGCATTCAAAAGATCGCGAGGCTTCAGGTCTTCCCACACCATCTCAACGATGCGGCGCCCGCAGTTCGAAGCCATGCGCGAGTGGTTCGCATCAACGGCAGGAATCGATGAGGCACCCGGCAGCGTCATTCCCAGCGTTTCAGCCAGCGCAGTCATCGTGGATGCAGTTCCCATGGTCATGCAATGACCGGCTGATCTAGCGATACCATCCTCCATTTCCGTCCACTCGCAGTCGGTAATATTTCCGGCGCGTTTCTCAGCCCAGTACTTCCACACGTCAGTGCCGCTGCCAAGGAATTGTCCGTTCCAGTTGCCGCGCAGCATTGGACCAGCAGGCAAATAGATAGAAGGCAGGTTCATTGTTATCGCGCCCATCAACAAACCAGGAGTCGTCTTGTCACAGCCGCCCATCAGAACCACGCCGTCGACCGGCTGGCTGCGAAGCAATTCCTCAGTCTCCATTGCGAGAAAGTTCCGATACATCATCGGACTGGGCTTCATGTAGGTTTCTGTAATCGCCATCGCAGGCAACTCGACAGGGAAGCCACCAGCTTGCCAGACCCCGCGCTTGACTTCTTCGGCTCGTTCGCGGAAGTGACTATGGCAAGTGGCGAGATCGCTCCAGGTGTTGATGATCGCTATGACTGGCTTGCCGAGAAAGTCTTCATTCGCATAGCCCATCTGTTTCGTGCGTGATCGATGCGCGAATGAGCGCAGGTCCTGCTTGCCAAACCAACGATGACTACGCAACTGTTCCGGAGTTTTCCGTCTCATAAAAGTCCGACAAACTTCAGTTTGTCGTTAATGTTAGGCATTTCAGTAAAGTGAAGGGCGATACGAGATCAATTTGGCGCTCAAGCACGCCTCTCATCACAGTCAACGACAAACTGAAGTTTATCGGACGAGTCACGCTTCCACCGGATCTGAAATCAGGAACCAGTAAGCAAACATGCCAATCAGCAGCACTATACCTGCGACTCCAAATGCCAATGCGAATGAATTGGTTACGTGCGCGATGAATCCCGTCAGCGCCGGAGCCAGAATACCTCCCAGGTTGCCACCAAAATTCTGAATGCCTGAAACGGTTCCCACCAGCTTCTTTTCACAGACTGCCTGTGTCAACGTCCAGGTGTTGGGTGAACAGATGCCGAGACCGGCCAACGAAATTGTCAACAACCAAACGGCAGTGAGTTTATCAGTGACTATGCCTGCGGGCACGATCAGAGACCCAATCGCAAGACCGACGATGATAAAGATTTTCCGCACCAGCTTTTCGTCATGCCCGCGCTTCACCAGCCAGTCACTGAACACTCCGGAAAGAATGATGATGACTACCATGGGAAGGTAAGGAACTGAACTGTAGATTGCCAATTCGTTCGGTGTGAAGTGCCGTTCCAATGACAAATAACCGGGCAGCCAGGTTATGAAGATGAACCAGACGTAATCGTAGGCGAAGAAACCAAGAAAGATGCCAAATACGGTGCGACGCCGCATCATCATCCAACTCTCGCGCAAAGACATTTGATGCTTCTCGCGCTCAGGTGTGGCTTGCTCTCTATCGCGCGTTTCCCACTTACTCAGAAATCTGTTCCACGGCAATAGCCACACCAGCGGAATCAGGCCAGTGCCCACAAAGAACAATTTCCAACTGTACCTTGCGAGCAGATAAGCGCCAATCGCGTTTACGAGAGCTGCGCCAAAACGAACACCGGTGAGATACACACCAGTGACCGCGCCGCGCTCGCCCTGGGGAAAGGAATTTGCGACTGCTCGCGAACTGGCAGGAAAGGTTATTGCCTGTCCCCCACCGAGCGCGACTCGTAATCCGATCAGAGAAACGACACCCCGCGCAAATCCGGCGAGAGTTGAAGAGAGTGACCAGAACAGAAACGCCAGAGAGTACGCCCGTTTGACACCGTAGCGATCCACTATCCAGCCTGCCGGAACTTGCATGAAAGAGTAAACCCAGAAAAAGGCCGAAAGGATTACCCCGATTCCGGCTTTCGACAGATTTAAGTCCTGAGCAATGTAAGGCGCGGCTACGCTGAACGCACCGCGATGCACATAGCTGACGAGCATCGCCGAGAAAAGCAACACCAATAGCCACCAACGCTGCCGGGAATTGCGCAGCTCCGGAGCGTTTACAGCTAATGAAGTTGCCAGGTCAGGTTTGATTTCCGGAACTGCCATGCGCGCTCTTTCCGTAGATTTCTTGTTCTATCCTGGCCACCGTTCTGCCGATGGCTCCGGTGACAGCAGGTTCTCGATTGTTGATCACGGCTGTGACAAAGTCTTCGATTAATGGCTTGTGGAGATTCTCCGCGGGCGGAAGTGCTTCAATGCGTTCACCTTTTTCGGTGACGATGCGTAACGTTCCCTCATTCAAAGACGCTACGTGAACTGAACCGGCAGAGCCAAAGACCTGGAGCGTGTCCTGCGGCTCGTTAGCAGCATGCGATACAGTCAGTGTTGCGCAAGCTCCTGAGGCAAAGCGGAAAATCGCCGTTGCCGTATCTTCAACTTCGCGCGTGAACAGGGCATTGGAGGTGATGCCGCGAATCTCCTTTGGCTCGCCAAAAAGGTGCATCAGAACTTCAATTCGGTGACAGCCAAAATCAAACATTGGTCCGCCGCCGGCGAGTTTCTGCTTCAACAACCACGCCCGCGGATGATCGGCCGCCGGATCAAACCACTCGAAAGCATTGACTTGCGCGACAATGCGGGTGCCAATCTCACCGGATTCGATAAGGCTTCGCATGCGCAGAATGGCGGGATAAAAGTGGCGGTAGTAAGCAATCCCCAGGCGCACGTTGTTAGCGCGGCAAGCTTCGATCATACGATCGCATTCAACGACGTTCATCGCCATTGGCTTTTCGCAAAGCACATGCTTGCCTGATTGCGCCACGGCCACAGCTTGAGACTCGTGAAGATGAACCGGAGTGGCGACGTAGACAGCGTCAATCTCCGCATCATCAAGCAAGCCTTCCCAGTTTGAATACCATTTCGCAGCACCGAATTGATTCGCAAATGATTCGGCCAAATGTGCTTGGTGGCGCGCAACCGCCACCAATTCACAGCCGGTGCTGTCACGCAAAGCCGGCGCTACTCGCTTTCGAGCAATGTCGCCACAACCAATCAGACCCCATCTGAGTTTTGTTACAGGAATGGTTGCCATTGATCCAGGATCGCGCGCAGTTCCTTCTCCTCTTCAGGCCGAATGTTAACCAGTGGGGGTCGCACCGGTCCTCCGCGAAGACCAGCCATGTCCATCATGGCTTTCATTGTTGATACTTCATATCCTTTGCGGCGCGCCCGAATCGCATAAAGCGGAATCACGGTGTTGCGCATCAGCGGTAACAATTGCTCTTGCTCGCCTGCGGCAGCCAATTCATGGAGCTTCAAGGAGAGTCGCGGCGCAACGGTTGCGATACTTGATGTATACGTGCGAATACCAGTGGCGTAGTAAGCCTGAACCATGTCATCTCCCGCACCGCCAATCCAGTGGAGACGGTCTCCGACACGATTCATGATCGCCTGCAATCGTCGAATATCGCCTTGCCCCTCTTTCCAGGCAATGAGAGTTGGAATCCTTGTTAGTCGCTCAACCATCGATGGCGTAAAAGCTGCCCAGTCTCGACTGTAGATGAACAGGCCCAATGAAGTGGCTCTGCCGATGGCGGCGTAGTAGTCGAATAATCCGTCGTCATCGGCCTGCGGATAATAGGGGGGAAAGGCGAGAATGCCGTCGGCTCCAGCATCCGCTGACTTCAATGCAAGATCGACGGCCAGTCGCTGCCCGAAACCGACGCCTGCAATCACAGGTATCTTGCCTCCGGCAACTGACACCGTCATCGAGACCACTTCTTGATGTTCTTCCGGCGTCAGCGAATACATTTCGCCGGTACCACCGGCGGCAACGATGGCGCAGATGGGATGTTTTGCCAGCTTGTGTAAATTCTGTTCAAGACCATCGAGATCAAGAGAAAGATCGTCGCGAAAAGGCGTAATTGGAAAAGCGATCACGCCACCGAGTCTCTCGCGCAGTTCATTCGCTGTAAGTGGCATTTCTCAAAACCCGTTCGTCAATTGATTACACCGCGGCTTTGCCGCCGCGAAGTGCGGTGAGGCTCCGCCTCACCGTCGAGCTCTTTATAATTTCCTGGGGCTATGCCTTCGATTACTCGTCAGTTGCATTCCTTTCAATCAATGCCCGCGTCACTGACTCCAGATCATGCAGTTGTGTCTCACTCAAGCCACTCAAGTAAGGTGTCACCTCGCCCATCCTGGCAATACCAGAGAGCTCAGTAGCAGCATGCAACACACGAGCTGGTCCCCACGCGTCTCGCAAGTCTTCCAGAGCTATAAACTGTTCGCGGAGTCTCTCCGCCGCTTCGAAATCAGCTTTCAGACAGCAACCAAAGAGCTGAGCCGTTAACCGTGGCGCTATACAGCCCGATCCGGTCGTGAAGCCAGGCAAACCCCAATCGCGCATGTGTATCACCGCGGGCCGCTCGCCAATGCCGCTGATAACAAACCTGCGATCAACTCGGGTCAAAAGAGCGTCGAGATAATCGTCATGAGTTGGATCCTCACGAACGACGGCATATTTGATCCCCACGCAGACACCGTCATTCACCAGACGTCCAACCAAATCGAGTCCGGCTTGTTTATCGGAACCGAGGTTGTACTCTTCTTTGAGATAAACAATTAGCGGCGACTGAGCTGCCTCCGCGAATTCTCGATAACCTCGCTCAAGACCTTTGGCGTCACGCGGGTTGGCGCAAGGTAACATCATCACGGCTGGATAAGAATATTTGCGCAGCAGATCTGCCTGGTCCATGGCGCGTCCGTAACTGGGCCCGGCGCTCGGAATTATTGAGACATCACCGGCAAAGTCACTCAACCACTCCAGCAGTTGAGCGTATTCGTTCAAAGTCAGGTGATAAAGAAAGGCGTTACCACCGTAGAGCAGCCGAATGATCCCTCCACTGCGAATGTGGCGCACAATCAGATTATTCTGTTCAAAATCGATCTCTCGCTTGGCGTCAGGCTTACGCGCCAGCGGTGGAACAGCAAATACGCCTTTCAGATCTAATATGGTTGTACTCATGGCGGACGGTTTTGTAGTTCCGTTTGTAACGCAAACTATTAATTCGCACCTCGCTAATGTCATTCACTCATCAGAAAGTAACCGCTGCGGAGTAAAAACTCGGCCGAAATAGCCAAAGGGCTTTCCTGAGCCTGTTACCGGTAACGAAGGCCAATCTAGCATAGGAATCACATTTCCAGACAGACAAAAGATCGTGGTAGCGCATTTTGATCGTTGCAGGTAAGATTCACGCGACAACTTCATTGGAAGCCAACGATGCCTGTAACACTTGCCGACATTGCGCGCGAACTGGGCGTATCCAAGATGACGGTCTCGCGTGCCATAAACGATAACCCGCTTATCAGTCCGCAAACCCGCAAACGCGTGCTTGAAGTCGCTCGCCGTTTGAACTATCAGCCCAATCAACACGCGCGAGCGCTCGCAACCAACCGGTCATATCTCATCGGCATAATTGTCCCGGACTTAATGAATCTCTACTTCGCCGAAGTGACTCGCGCTATCGAGACTGTGGCTCGTCCAGCGGGGTTTCAACTCCTGATCTGCGTAACCGATGAAGACACAACTCGCGAGATCGAGGAGGTTGAAGCTCTTTTGCAGCGCACCGATGGCTTGATCATTAATTCCGTCTTTCCGCCCAGCGAGACTAAGGCTTATCGGAAGATGTTAGCTGAGGGCGCCAGAATAGTTCTTGTCGATCGGACTCTGGACAATTTGAAGTGCCCTTCAGTGGCTACTGATAATATTAAGGTCGGCGAACTGGCGACGGAGCATCTGATCGGCTTGGGTCATCGCCGCATTGGCCATCTGCGCGGCGATTCATCTTCGGTGAGTACGGAACGTTTTGAAGGCTACCGCGCGGCGCTTGCAAGGCACAAGCTGCGTTACCAGAAGGCATTTGTGCGCGACTGCGGCTTGTTGGAATCAGAGGGTTATGAAACCACGCGAGCCTGGATCGCGGAGGGAGACATGCCGGACGCGATCTTCGCCGTGAATGATCCAGCAGCTATTGGCGCTATGGGGGCGTTGGAAGAAGCCGGCTTGCGCGTGGGCAAAGATGTCGCCATCGTGGGGGCCGGCAATATTCACTACGGCGCGATGTTGAGAGTACCGCTGACAACCATTTCCTGGTCGCGTAGCGAGATGGGCCGCGATGCCGCACGGCTCCTGATCGAATTGATCGAAGCAAAGACCCCGCAGCCACGTGCTCAACACGTCATACTCGAGCCCGAGTTGATTGTAAGGGATTCATGTGGAGCGAACGCCGGCAAACCTGCTTTGCGTCTGGCCTCGAATAAGGCCTGAGTTGTTAACTCAGCTTTTAACCATTGTAAGCTGTTGTGCCGCAACGTGGCCGTTGCGGCTTTTTTGTGCGTACCCAAGTTCTGCGCCACCGGAGATTATGTGGTCTACTCCAGTTGTGAAGGTGGCTTGAGAGGCGATGAAGAGACACAAGCGTCCGACTTCTTCGACTTGTCCCATTCGGCCAAGCAGTTGAGCGGCCTCACCGGCCGACCGATACTGTTCCGGCTCATCAGACTGATCGATGGCTTCTTGCCACAGCGGGGTATAGACATTTCCTGGTGACACCGAATTGACGCGAACGCCGTTCGCAGCTTCGTCAACAGCCAGAGCCTTCGTGAATGCTGTAATAGCGCCCTTGGTAGCGACGTAGGTCGTAGCATGGTGTTGACCGATAGTTGCCACGAGACTAGCCATGTTGATGATGTTGCCGCGTGTTTGTCGAAGGAAGGGAAGAGCGAACTTGCAAGCGGTGAAGATGCTCACCAGATTCAGATTTAGCAGATCTCGAAATTCTTCGATTGAAAAATCATCGATAGGTTTGTGCGGCGGATGCCAGCCGGCATTGTTGATGAGGCAGTCGATTCGTCCATGCTTCGCAATCGTGGAATCAATCAAGTTCCTGATGTCCCCGGTGTCGCGAACATCGCAGTAGATGAACGCTGCGCTGCCTGAACCCTGCCCCTTCGCAATACCTTGCAGGTCTGTGACGACTCCTTTGCCTTCAGCTTCGTTGTTACAACAGATCACGACGTGCGAGCCAGCGCGAAGAAATTCTTGTGCGCATCCCTTGCCGATACCGCTGCTGCCGCCAGTAACGATTACGACCTTGTCGTCATAGATCAAGTTTGTCATCTGATTCTCCCGTAGGTCGCTGCGTCGCTAGTTAAAACTCAGGACCGTCCGACAGCTCAGTCAGTATTTACGACTGCTGGTTTCTAACACGTCCGGGTGTAATCCAACACAAAAGTACAACAGCAACACACAGCGGCCAAGTTCGGTCGCTCTGACATCGAATTTGAGAGCGGCCCAGGCGAGAAAAATTGTTACCGGTAAAATAGTACTTGTTAACGGTAACAAAATCAAGTATGCTGTTTCGGCAAACCAGCAGTCAGGGCCTGAAGTTGAACAAGGCCCTCATTCCTTAAAGTTGTGTAGTTGGGTTGAACCCGGAGTTCCCCTGGAGATCGCGGACTTTCGGGTGCGTCGCAAACGGATCTAGTGGGACCCGGAAAACAGTCGTCACGCTTCCCAGCGTGACGAGGTCGTGCCACGTAAGATTAAGAGTTTGTTCGAACAACGAACAAAAGTGGTCGAATGGCAATTCACCAATCGGATGATCTTAACCACTGTCGTTAAGGAGGCCTTCTCATGTCCAGCTTTGCTTCTCGATTCTGCAGCTTGATCGTTGCGCTATCCGTGGTTGCGCTGGTTAGCCTTACGGGGCTTGCCCAATCAATTACGGGTTCGATTTCAGGAACTGTGATTGATCCGAACAAGGGTTATATCGCAGGCGCCATGGTCACTCTGATCAGTGAGCAAACTAAGACCCCGCGCACCACCAGCACAAACGAAGATGGCAGGTTCAACTTCGCGGCGTTGCAACCGGGGGTCTATACCGTGAGGGTAGAGCATCAAGGCTTTCAGGTCCTCCTGAAACAGAATGTGGTTTTGAGCGCAAACGAGAGTCTGGCTCTCGGAGACTTGTTTATGCAGCTCGGCCAAGTCACCGAGACAGTAACCGTCACCAGTGAGGGAGCCGTAGTTGAAAAGGAAAGCAGCAACCTGACAGCGCGGTTGACCTCCGATCAAATCAGTTTGATCTCCACGAAGGGTCGTGACGTTACTTCGCTGTTGCGGTTGATCCCGGGAACCTCGAATGATGACGACATTGAGGCTGTAGGTGAGGGTTTTGGTACTAACCTTCCCAACATCGATGGTCAGCGCGGACGGTCCACGGTGGCTTCCGTCGACGGACTAAACGCCGCCGAGCCCAGTGGCTCTAACAAACTGAGTATGTCAATTAGCCAGGATGCCGTTGCTGAGGTAAAGGTCCTTCGCAACAATTATGCGGCTGAATTTGGGAACAATGGCGGCGCGCTGATCAACCTCGTGTCCAAGGGAGGCACAAAAGAGTATCGGGGCACAGCTTATTACTTTCTCCGGAATGAAGCGCTCAACGCGAGTCCCTTTTTCACCAATAAGGCCAGTTTGCCGAGGCCGCTTTATCGCCATAACATCTGGGGATTTAACTATGGCGGGCCGATGCCGCTTCCTAAGTTTGGCGAAGGCGGCCCGAGTTTACTCAGGAACAAAGCCTTCTTCTTCGTAAACATCGAGAAGCCGCACACGATTACTCCGACAGATCCCGTGTTTGTGACTGTGCCTACTGCGCTCGAGCGGCGTGGAGATTTCTCACAATCATTTAATGCGAATGGGACGCTGATCAATGTCATTGACCCCAAGACGGGAGCTCAATTCCCCGGGAACAAAATTCCGCAGGAGCGCTGGAACACTAGCGGACAGGCACTATTGAATTATTTCCCGCTGCCAAATACGCCTGGTGGGCGAACCGCGACAAATGTTGTCTACAACTTTGTTGCGCAGAAGAGCGTAGACGTACCCAAGCACAGCTATGTGCTTCGATTTGACTTCAAGCCGACAAATAACGATACGGTTTTCTGGAAATACCAATGGTTTACTTCGGATAACGAAGGACTCGGCACATCCGGCTGGCCCGGTGGCGATTCCAATCGTTGGGGCATCAGCTCGCATTATCTGTACAAAGACAACGGCTGGTCCGCCAACTGGGTTCACGTTCTCAATTCAAGAATAGTTAACGAATTCAATTTTGGCATGCGTCACGACTCCGAAGGATTCGTGCCGTCCGATGGGTTTGTAGAGGGTCTCCAACGAAGTGCGCTAAACTATACCGCGCCTCAATTGTTCCCGCAGAATAATCATCTCGGCACGATTCCAAGAGTGACTGGTTGGTCGGGAGTACCCGGACAGCCAGCGAACATCAATTGGCTCGATCGTTGGGGCGAGATCGGCAACGATTACATCAAGCCTTCCTTTGCCGACCACCTCTCAATTACACATGGCGACCACAATCTGAAATTTGGCGCTTATTACGAGCGGTTGAAGAATGGAGAGGCTCCGGGCGGACAATGGTCGGGCGTATTTAACTTTGACAATAACAGCAGCTTCACGGCTGCTCTCGGAGCTACCGGCTACCCATACGCGAACGCGCTGCTTGGTAATTTCCGGACCTATAGCGAATCAAGCGCCCGGCCTTTTACCAATCTTCAGATAACGATCCTGCAATGGTATGGACAGGATGAATGGAAGGTTAATCGGAATCTGACTCTCAACTATGGTCTGCGAACTGGATATCACACGCCTCTGTACCAGATTGACGGGCAAGGTTCGAACTTCGATCCGAGACTTTATGATCCAACGAAGGCACCACTTTTATATCTGCCTACGTGCACAGTAGCGTTAACGTTAGCTGCGTGCCCAACTGCCAACCGGCGTGCGTTTGATCCACGTACGCCCACGGTATTGCTGACCAATACCAACCTCGTCGGAACATTCGTTAAGAACCCGGATGGATCCATCGTCGGCGATGTGAATGATGGTCTGGCGTTGGGAACTGATCCCAATACTCCGAAGGGTTACAGAATCACCCGCGCTATAGATTTGGAGCCTCGCGTTGGATTCGCCTGGGACGTCTTTGGCAGGGGCAAAAGCGTCATTCGCGGCATGGGCGGTATCTATCACACGGCCCGTCCCGGCGGCGGCACCACAGGCGGCAACCTCGTTAACAATCCACCCGCAAATCGCACCTTTACCGTTGGCCCATGCAGTAACTGCACTATAGACAACATTGCCAACGTACTCAGTACCGCATTGAATTCTCCAAGTTCAATCAATGCAGTCGAGGTAAATTCGCATACGCCCACCATCTATAACTTCTCCCTGGGCGTGCAGCAGGACATCGGTCATAAGACGGTTATGGAGATCAGCTATGTAGGATCCCTGGCCCGGCATCTGGGAGAAAGAAGAAACATAAACCAGGTTTCAGATAACGCGCACTTTCTTGATCTAACGCCATTTGGCGCCGCTTGTGATCCGCGGCTGCAGTCGGGATGTACCAGAAATCCATTTTCCACCGTGAACCAAAACGGAATTCATCAGACGGGGTTCCTGGGTGACAACTTTGTGCGTCCATATCGAGGTTTCGGCGACATCACTATGACTCAGTGGGCCGGTTCCTCCAGCTACAATGCATTACAGGTGCAGGTCAATCGTCGATACACCAGGGGCTTCCAGTACGGTATTGCCTACACCTATTCAAAGACCTTTGATTACGGCAAAGATGACGACTCGAGTGATGTGAGTTTAGGTCGACCCTACAAAGCTTTTAACTATGCTGTTGCGGACTTTGATCAGACTCACATTCTTACGGGCAACTACATCTATGACGTACCCAATCTTGGCCGCCGTTGGAACAACTCTTTCGTCAGAGCGCTCCTAGACAACTGGCAAATCTCCGGAACCTCTTCCTTCGCGACTGGCAAGCCAAAAACGTTTGGCTCTGGAACCGGCTTGAACTGGACCTATTCTGGCGCTACTTACACGATCACCGCCGGCCAAAAATATCTTCCAACCGGTGCTGATTGTGCGCCAGGCTTCGCTCTCGATCCGGGTTCGACTACTACATGCAGATGGACGGGTATTACTGACTTCACCGGGGGTGACATAAACGCACGCCCGGTCATCATCTGCGATCCAAACAAGACAAACGGACAGAAGGATCCGACCGGCACGCCTTACGTGATTAACCCGGCTTGTTTTGCCAAGCCCGGTGCCCAGGGAGATATCGGCAACCTGCAAAGAAACCTTCTTCGCAATCCGAATATCTTTAATACGGACCTCGCATTCTTTAAGAACTTTCGAATCGGAGAGAAGCGAAGCATTCAATTGCGTTGGGAGATGTACAATCTGTTCAATCGCGCAAATTTCACTGACATGAACGGAGCGATGACCTTCGCTCCAGACTCTGGTAACGCGAAGCCGGACTTGATTAAGTTCCCGACTAACAACGGATGTGCGCAAGGGCAGACTTTGACTTATACGTCGCTGTGCACGTCCAAGACATTGGGTCAGGTTTCTCAAACCAGTACGACTTTTGGCACGCCGCGCTCCGCCCGCTCGCCCCGAGTTATGCAGGCGTCAATCAGGGTTAATTTCTAATCCTTGCCAGGAAGGTTCGGATATCGAGCTCCTGGCCTCCTATTCCTGGGCCACCTGGTAGGCCGGCACCACTTGAGTGTCGGCTTTCAGTTGGAGCGGTCCGCCGGGGATCCTGAAATCCGGGTCGCAAGACATTCGAGAGGAGGCACCGAGGCTATGTTTCATTTACTCAAGCCAACCGCAGCAGCGCTACTGTTAATTGTGTTTTCAGCTGTAGTCGTCCTGGCCCAGAGTTCGACTGGTGAAGTAAACGGCACCGTGAATGATCCCAACGGTGCCGCGCTCCCTGGCGCTTCGGTCAAGCTCACCAATGAGTCAACCAAAATCGAAACAGAAGCTACCACGACCAGCGGTGGTTACTTCACCTTCGTTAACGTAAAGCCAGGGACTTATGTGCTGGAGATCGAAGCCAGGGGATTTAAGAAAGCACAAACGCCACCCTTCGCGGTTGGCGTCAGCGAGGCCGTGACGCGGAATATTTCACTGACGGTCGGACAGGTCACCGAACTGGTTGAGGTAAGCACCAACTCTGAAATCGTTCAGTCTTCGTCGTCCGAATTAGGGACCGTCATCACCGAGAAGATAGTTGAAGATCTGCCCTTGAACGGTAGAAACTTCACTCAACTTCTAACCTTGACGCCGGGAGTAACTCCCGTCTCTACCTCGCAAAACAGAAGCATCGGCGGAGTTGAAGGCAATGTCGGCATTCCCAACTCCGGCTTTGCGGATCCTTCCTTCCATGGACAGCAAAACCGCTCGAAGCTCTATTTCTTTGACGGCATCATCAACACCAATGTGCGCGGGCCGAATTACATCGTGATTCCCAATGTTGACCTGATACAGGAATTCAAGGTTGTCGGCCACGATGCCAAAGCGGACTATGGCGGCGCCATGGGCGGCGTTGTTAACATGGTCTCGAAATCAGGAGGCAACAGTTTTCACGGTTCGGCGTTCGAGTATGTCCGCAATGATGCGTTTGACGCTCGCAATAGCTTCGACGTGTGCACGACGGCCCGATGTAAACCGATTGCATTCACTTCAGGAGGAGCGCCCATCTTTGGTGTGCCTGACAAGCCGCTACCATTCCGGCAGAATCAGTTCGGTGCGATCCTAACCGGACCGATATTTAGAAATCGAACCTTCTTTTCGGTTGGCTACGACGGCTGGCGATACAGTCAGGCAGCGCTTGGTCTGTCTTATGTTCCGACGGCCGCTGAAATCGCCGGCGACTTTACCAATACGATTTCCTCGCTGCGCCGTCCGATCTTTAACCCTTATTCAACCAGACAGGTTGGCAGCACCTTCCAACGAGATCAGTTTCGCTGCGATGCTGCGGGCAATCCGTTACCAGTGAATGCGTCTAAACAACAGGACCAGACAATCGGTACGCCATGCTTCAAAATTCCGCAAGCGCTCATCTTCGCGCCAATGCAGAAGTTTTTCCAAACTTACTCTCCCGTTCCCAATCTTGCCGGCGATGCGACAAACAACTTTGCACAGAGTCGGCCCACCCTTAACGATTCGAACGCGTTTCAATTTCGCATAGATCATCGGTTTAGCGATCGAGACAACATTTTCTTTCGCTTTACGCAACAGAAGGTAACTGTCTTCAATCCGATTGGGACGAGCGGCTCCACTTCAGGCAGTTCCAAAGGTCGTAACTATGGTGGCGCCTGGACTCACCTCTTTAATCCGAATCTGATTCTCGATGTGAGAGCTGGTTACGCGGGCCGGCCAGGTGTGGATGCCAGTCAGCAAAATCAGCACGAGGCGGGTGTTGATCCACTAAAGCAAGCCGGGTTCCTCGACGTTGATAAATACGGTGGGTTGCTTGTTGCTCTGCAAAACTGGGTGGCAGGGGGCAGCAACAACTTCGGCGTTCGCGGTCCCGCGCTTCGGGAAAATCCGAACTGGAGTGTTGCGCCGAGCCTGACGTGGGTCAAAGGAAATCACAACTTTAAGTTTGGCGGCTGGTACATAGAAGCAAAGCGAATACAGCTCAACACCTTCCAAACCTACTCCTTTAACGATGAACAGACACGCAATCCCGCCGCGGCATCTGGCACCACGGGCCTGTCATTGGCATCGGCTTTATTGGGTTTCCCAAACAGTTTCAGCGCCCAACTGCCGACCTTGCATGGCGGACCAGTGCAATTCAAATATGCCGGTTGGGCCGGCTACGGACAGGATGAATGGAGAGTGAACCGCAGCCTGGTTCTGACTTTGGGTCTGCGTTATGACTATCTAACTCAGCCGAAAACCACTGATGGCCGTTTGTGGAATTCGTTCGACCTGCCTAACCAAAGATGGATCATTGGGGCCAAAGAAATGCCGCCCCTATGCAGTGTTTCAAAGTCGGCACCCTGTATTCCGGATGCGTTTCTAACCGATCCGCACTTCGGTAATGTGGTGTTAGCAGGCAAAGACTTTTTTGCACCGTCGCCAGTGAAAGACAACCTTGGACCTCGAGTGGGTGTTGCCTGGTCGATCAATCAAAGGAACGTGCTGCGCGCAGGCTATGGACTCTATTTTGATCCACTTCCGGCTCGGAGCCAGTATGCGCAGAATGATCTTGAAGCGGCAGTTTGGCCGGATGCCACGGCATTTGCGAACCCAGCAACCATCAACGCGAGCGCAAACTTCGTCAACGGCACAGCATTCAACATCATTCAGTTTCAATCGCAGGGCTTGCCGACACCTTTGCCGGTGACGAGTCCCTGGGGAGTCGGCGGCTTTAACGATGATCCGAAATACAAAGATCCCTATTCTCATCAATGGCACGTCGAGTTTCAGCGGCAGATAACATCCTCGTCGATGGTCTCAGTTGCGTACGTCGGCAGCGTTAGTCGCCGGTTGCCTTATTCTGGTTTGGCTAATGCGGCTCGACAGGCTTCACCACCAGGAACGCCGGCAACCACGGTTGACGCACTGCGAGCTGTGCCGTGGGTCGGGGCCGGTCTTAACTACACACTGGCCACCGGAAGAGCAAATTACCGCGCCCTGGAAGCGAGATTTCAACGGCGTTTCGCTCAGGGCCTTAGTACCCTTATCTCGTATACCTGGGGAAAATCACAGGACACAGGGAGTGGTTACTTCAATGTTGAGAATGGACCAGGCGGCAGTTCAACGATCCAGAACTTCTATGACCAGAGTACCGCCTGGGGCGTGTCGTCCTACGACATAACGCACTTTCTCTCGTGGTCCACGCTTTATGAACTTCCCTTCGGCAAGAGCAAGAAGTGGTTGCGCACTGGACCGGGTTCATGGCTGCTCGGGAACTGGCAGGCGAACTACATTTTCCAGGCGCGGAGTGGGGCACCTTATAACTTAATTGTGACCGGTGATCTGGCGAACTTGCGTGGCAGCGGATCCAGCGCGCCGAATAATTATCTGCGACCTAATCTGATCTCCGATCCGTTTAAGCCGGGTCCGGTTCCGGCTAACCCGGATCCACTTTGTCAGCTGACCATTTCGCAGAAGAACGCGGCGGGCCAATCAGGGAAGGCGGCTGATGCAGTGCACACGCTAGCCACCTGGTTCAACCCATGCGCTTTCGGAGTTCCAATCGGCGCGTTTGGCGATTTGAAGCGCAATGCGTTCCGGGGACCATCGGTCTATAACGTGGACATGTCGCTGTTCAAGAGCATCGCGTTCAACGAACGGTTCAAGCTCCAGTTGCGCGTCGAAGCCTTCAACGTTTTCAATATTCAAAACTGGGATACCCCGGCTAACGCGAATCTGACAATCAACTCGGGCACCACGGTAATTAACGGCGCCACTGTTGGAGTGATCGCCGCTGGCGCGGGTCGCATAACGAATCTGGCGCAGGGAACGACGCCTCGGCAGATTCAATTTGGAATCAGGTTGACTTATTAGGAAGGGTGTAGGGGGTCAGGTGTAGGGTGTAGGAAGGAGTAGGGTGTTGGGTGTTGGGCGTAGGGTGTAGGTTCTCGAATTTGAGAAGTTAGCCGGATAGGGAATTACTACGAGACGATTTTAGATGGTCGAAGGTCATTTCTTGAGTTTGAACTTACGACTTACACGCAACACGCTACACCCGACACCCTTTGGTTTTACCACTACACCCAACACCCAAACCCCGACACCCTGGGTTTATTACAACACCTAACCCTACACCCCAATTGAGACCAATGGACCATAATCAAATCTCAAGACGAAATTATCTGAAATTATTGGGAGCCGGCGCAGCAGGTGCAGCCGTTACATCCCCATTTGACTTGAGCGAAGCTGTCGCGGCCGCTCAACAGCAACCAAAGCAGCCGGAAGAGTCGCCGGCCATAATCGCGGACCGCGCGCGTCGTATGAAATGGTGGCACGAAGCAAAGTTCGGCATGTTCATTCACTGGGGCCTCTACAGCCTTTTCGGCCGGCATGAGTGGGTCATGGAGATGGAAGGAATCCCCGCGACCGAATATCAAGAGGCTGCAAAAAGATTCAATCCCAAAATGAAAGCCGCACGAGATTGGGCCCGCCTGGCTAAACGAGCCGGGCAGAAATACATGGTGATGACCACCAAACACCATGAAGGCTTTTGTTTCTTCGACACGAAAACAACCGACTATTGCGCTCCGCGACAAGGTCCGGGTCGCGATCTCGTGCGCGAGTACGTCGAGGCAGCTCGTGCTGAAGGCATGCGCGTTGG